>ENA-OZKJ01000515-OZKJ01000515.1-human-gut-metagenome-genome-assembly--contig:-NODE-515-length-14900-cov-11.929202_pt1 | contig 14900 bp, 16 predicted proteins | sample MGYA00244824_ERZ653760 | MGnify/ENA primary metagenome ERZ653760 (study PRJEB26926, sample SAMN06165255) | human gut metagenome | biome: ENVO:00009003; feature: ENVO:2100002; material: ENVO:00002003...
ATATTATTTTTTGTTAATCCTATTTTTAATAGTTTTTTTGTCTCTTTTATCTATTGCCTGATACTAATAATTTCAGATGCTTTGACTTTATTAATACCAATAAAGTTTTATAATATAAATCTCTCGCAGGTATTATATTTGGGAAATATGCGAATACTTTTTTCCTTAATATATATATCTATAATTGCCTTGTTTGTAATCATATTTTTGCTTTTTACTCCACAGGTGTTTGTTTTAGGAAAACTTGATAAAATTTCCTATTTCATAATTTCTACTATATGTGTCATATTAGAAGAGAATGTACTTATTATTCTATTAAAACAGTCAATATACACTGAAAACTTTTTCCACTTACTCTTATTTATTTTCGGACTTACACTATTTTTATTTGTATATATTTCCATATATATTTATAGACTTGGAAAAGAAAAAGAAAAAAATGACAGACTTATTCAGAGTATTACAATTAATCAAATGGAAGCTCGACAAAATGAGGAAATAATTAATTCCACCCATAGTCTTAGGGTATTTAAACATGACATCATGAACCATATGAGCATTCTATATAAACTTGTAGAAAACGGAAAAAATTCTGACGCCTTAAAATACATATATCAGATAAATAACTCTATAGAAAGGACATCATATACAATCTCAACTGGAATAATCCCCATTGACTGTATTATGACAGCAAAACTCTCGAAAGCACTAGATAATAATATTTCTATAAAACATCAGATTCATTTTCCAGCTAATTATAACATTTCAGATATGGATTTGTGTTCATTAATTAGTAATTTACTTGATAATGCAATAGAAGCCAACTGTAAGTTAGACATGACTAAACGTAGACTTCAAATTGAAATTAAACCATATAACAATATGCTACTACTATTTATATCAAATAGTTCAAATGGTATATACCTTTATGGAGGAAATGGCAACCTTTTAACCACAAAAACTTCTAATAAAAACGAACATGGCATCGGAATAAAAAGGATTAATGAGATTGTAAAAAAATATAATGGCATCATAGAATTTGATCCCGGCACTGAGATTTTCTCAGTTTCTATTTTATTTCCTTTAGATAATTGATTGGAGGATAATTAATGATTATTAACATCACAATTCTTGAAGATAATGAAAGTGATTTCATAACACTCTCAGACTCAATAAAAAAATGGGCTGCTAACACAGGGATTTTAATAAATATTATTTGGCTTAATTCATATAAAAAATTTATTAAATCCTTGCCTACTCTAAAATGTGATTTATTCTTTTCTGATATCGAATTAAATTGCAATAACTCATTCACCGGAATTGATGCATGCAAACAGCTCAGAGAAAGCGGTTACACAGGTATTATTATATTTCTTACTGCATTTAAGGAATATGTATTTGATGGTTATGATGTTCAAGCATTCAACTATCTTTTAAAACCAATTAACTATGGCACAATAAATAATTGTCTCGATAAATTTATTCATTTATTTAGTCGAGAATTTTATTATTATCACAAGGGCAACGATATTATTAGCATACCTTACAATGATATAATGTATATAGAAAAAAATGGACATGATGTAATCCTTCATACTACATCAAATGTATTTGTCGAAAGAATTTCTTTAAATGAAATATCAAAACGACTCCCAGTTTTTTTTATTCGAGCTCACAAATCTTATATTGTTAATATCAATAAAGTTTTATCTCTAAGAATTAATGAACTTTTTTTGCCAAATAACGTTACCATTCCTGTAAGTAGAAGTTATCTTACAAATATAAAGAAAAAATTATTAGAAATTGCACGATAGAGTTTTTTCTTTCATTTTATAATAACGTTTACAATTTACCTGTTCATAAACAAGTGCTCTCTGAATATCTCCCGAAACAGCTTATCGGCACTCCAAAATACATTATCCGGTGTCACGACAGCCTTACATCCGATTGGTTCGATCCCCGCCTTCTTATATTCCGCCAGAAAGATATCCATTTGTGATGAATTAATACCTGAAAATACCAGAAGCTCCGCCGGGAAATCGGCTCCGCTATACCTTGAACCATCCTTTTTGAATCCGGTTATTCCGGCTATGGCACCGAGCTTCTGTCCGTAATCTGATTTTTCCACCTGTTGCACCGATATTCCAAGAGTTTTGCACAGGACTTTTATTTTTTCCACTTTTTGTGCTGCTACACTAAATAGCAGTATTTTTTGTGTCGATTTCTGCTGCATTCTTAACATCTCCTACTTCAAGGTTATATGTTACTAAATTATCTCATATTGCATCAGCTCGTATTTCAGTCTGCTTCCCTCCATAATCTCTGGTGGGAGCAGTTCCCTTGCCACAAGCTTCAGATCGTCTGATTCAATATCGCATCTCTTTAGATTTGCATAGTCTCCGTCTATGGACACTACCTCGTAATACCATGTTTCCATGTGTTTTCCTCCTAAATTTCATTTTCTAAAGCATCTACTGATAATTCCAATTCACTTTGTTCTTTGCTTTACTGTAAGTGGAGCAGGTGTAATTGTCCTGTGCATTGGTGTACTTTCCTGTAGGATTACCGTTTTTGTCCTTCTTTTCATAACCGCCGGTGCTTTGTGTCACCGCTTTGCTCATCATCACGGGATAATCTCTCGTAGAGTGTTGTGATTTTGTTTAGTTCCGGTTGTTTGGTTTTCATAAGATTCTCCTTTTAAAACAAACAACCAGCTTATCTGTGGTTTTATTCTACCACGAATAAGCTGGTTTGTGTAAAAATAATTATTGTCTCACTAATAGGCGATTGATTTACCATATATCTAAACTATCTTCATAATCCACCCAAGCCGGCATCTCGTTATCCAAGACCAACCGGGCATACTCCATAGGGTTGTCAATGGCAAGAGCGTTCAATGCACATTGTGAATTTGGGGAAACACATAAAAAGCTGCTCATCAAATATCCCCCGGATAATAATGTGGAGGATACAACTAGTACACCGAGTAATATTTTCCAGCTAAATACATTGATAAAATCGTACAAAATGAGTATAATAATAGTACGAAGAAAGGAAGTGGTGATATGTCAATTACAGCAACTGAATTGAAAAATAATCTTGGAAAATATTTATTATTATCTGCAAAAGAAGATGTTTTTATCACAAAGAATGGAAAAGTAGTGGCAAAACTGACAAATCCACATCAGGACAGAGTAGAAGTAGCAAAATCCCTGTTTGGAATCTTACCAAAGGATGCAGACCTGAATGAAGCAAAAGAAGAAAGGCTTGGTGCAAAATAGATGAGGATTCTTGCAGATACAAATGTGATAATAGATGCCCTGACTTCAAGAGAGCCATGGAATAAAAGTGCAGAAGAAATATTTCTTATGGCAGCAAATCATACAATCGAAATGTACATTACTGCAAGTTCAGCAACAGACATCTATTATCTTATAAGGAAACATTTGCATAACATAGAAGCAGCAAAGATGATAATGGGAAAGCTTTATTCATTGACTGGAATATTAGAGGTTACAGCGGATGACTGCATGGATGCACTTGCATCTGCAATCAGTGACTATGAGGATGCAGTTGTTGAAAAGGTGGCATCCAGAAAAGATATGGATTATATTGTCACAAGAAATATAAAAGATTATCAGGCAGGTGGAACAAAGATAATTCTGCCAGATGATTTTGTGAAACTTGTTGAAGAGGAATAATTTTTACCACAAAATCGTCAAATACCGATTTTGTTAAACTCTTTCTATGCTCCATCCTCTGCCTTATTGCAGTCGATTCGTAAAAGCATATTATCATTAGAACGTGAAACACATTACAGCCTCCTGCCGCATTTGGGACAGAATTCAAAGTCCTCTGTAGTTGTATATCCACAATTGCTGCATCTTTTTATTGTGTTTCCACTTCCATTTTCAAAGCCATAACCATACTGCGGGTTTACACGCTGCAAATGCTGTGGCAATATCTCCACGTCCTCGCCTCTTGCTATCCTGCGTCCTATTTCCGGATCAAGCTCGTAAAGCGCATTACAGCATGTGGTCTGCACATAGTAGTGCCTGTTCCATTTAAAACACGGAATGAAGAACAGTGACAGCACCATGTATGTCATATACACCTGATACCTGCCATACCTGCCACATTCATCGCAGGTAATGACCTGATTGAAGTCAAAGTCCTTCCTGCCGTCCGTTATTCCCATCATAAAAAACATATATGATGCCTCCGTTTATCTGTGCCATAGTCCCCAGAAGTCTCCAAGCGATTCTCTCGTATGAAATCCTCGCTCATCCTCAACCACCAGTATTGATTTGGCATCCATTTTCTCTATATTTACATAAGTACCCTGACTCACCATTGCAAATACCCTGTCTATCTGCTCCTCTGTGCCCTGTATTTCCATAAATACCGAGCCGTCAGGGTCATTTCTCACCCAGCCTGTTGCGCCAACGCTTTCAGCCGCATGCTCTGTTCTGTAGCGGAAACCTACCCCCTGCACAGAGCCATACACTCTTATCTGCTTTCTGATGATTTTGCTGTCGTAATCACTCATATACACTCACTTCCCTGATACACATTATTTTCAGTCTACAATAGCCCTGCAAACAGCCGCATAATTGACTGCCCCAGCCTTCGCCTTGCACTTCTTCCTGTCCTGTACTTCTCCGTCACCTCCGCTGACTCAGTGAAAAGCCTTATAAAATCATCCCTGATTTCATGCACCACTTCACAATCCGCCATAAAACAGCCATTTTCAAAGTGATGATAAAGGCTTCTATAGTCAAGATTTATGGTACCGCAGGTTGCCATTATATCGTCTGCCACACTCATCTTTGCATGGCAAAAGCCCGGTGTCCACTCAAAAATCCTCACACCATGCTTCACAAGCTGGTTGTAGAAGGAGCGTGTCACGCTGTATATTGGTTTCTTATCAGGTATGCCCGGCGTGATGATGCGCACGTCAACTCCACGCTTGGCGGCAAGTGTCAGCGCATGGCTCATCTCATCGGTAATGATAAGGTAAGGCGTGATAAACCAGCAATAACGCTGTGCCTTGTTTGCCATGCTGATATAGACATCCTCACCCACCTGCTCGTTATCGAGAGGGCTGTCTGCATATGGCTGGATAAATCCACTCTGTTTTGCCTCATAATCATAGTGCAGCAGATATTGCGATACATCCACCTCGCGCGGTACCTTGCGCTCTGATGCATTCCACATCTCGAGAAATGCGATGGTAAACGACTTGACAGCATCTCCCTCGAGCCTGATTCCCGTATCCTTCCAGATTCCGTATGGGTGTGTCACGTTGAAGTACTCATTTGCCAGATTATAGCCGCCGGTATATGCGATTTTTCCATCAATTACCGTGATTTTTCTATGGTCACGATTGTTTAAAAACATGTTAAAGGCAGGTGCAACCGGGTTGAACACCCTGCATTTGATGCCAAGCTTCTCCATCTTTTCCGAGAAATCCCTGTCTATGAAAAAGATTGAGCCCATATCATCATAAAACACCCTTACCTCGACTCCTGCCTGCACGCGCTCCGTGAGCACCTTCTGGATACGGTGCCACGATTCCTTGTCCTCTATGGCGTGATACTCCATGAAAATAAATTTCCTGGCCTTTGATAAATCGCTAAGCTGCGCTTCGAGTCCCTTTGACGCCTGATCATAATATGTTACATCCGTGTTCTGATATACCGGATAAAGTGCATTTTTGGCCAGGTATGTTGAAATTCCCGCTGCCTGTGGCACCTTTTCATACATATCGGATAGTATGTCTGCGTTTTCAGGCAGACATGGAAGAAGCATGGAATCCACCTCTTCAAACCGTGCACGCATCTTATTCGGTGCGCCGTTTAGTCCGACTAACAGGTAAAGTGACACTCCCATTATCGGAAATGCCAGTATCAGTATAATCCACGGTGTAGTCATGGATGCGGTCTGCTCACGATTGTACAGTCCGAGCACAAGTATGATTGCCAGGACGCTTGTGGTCGTGTTTATTGCTGCCGCATATTCATTTAGCCTTGTAAACATATAGACCATGAAAACTGCCTGCAATAATATCGCAAGCACTGAAAAAAACATTCTCTTTAAACCATTCTGTGTTTTTTTAGTTCCCTCGTAGGTTTTTTCCTTCATCTATTATGCCTCCATTATCTTACTGTCTGTAATACCAAACCTCTCCATACATTTTTAGTTGCTTTCTTATTTAAGAAGCCATTCAATTTCCTCTTTATAAGGAGGAATAGTCTTCTTCGCAGAGCTCTCCTCACAAAGCCATGGTGTTTCCAGAATCTTTGGTACATTTGCAAAGGTCTCATCATGCACCAGGCGGTGCAGTGTATCATAGCCGATGGTTCCCTTGCCTATATTTGCATGCCTGTCCTTGTGTGCTCCAAGAGGATTTAAGCTGTCATTCACATGAAATACCGCTATCTGCTCAAGCCCTATCACCCTGTCAAACTCTGCAAAAACCTCATCATAATGGTTCACAATATCGTATCCTGCATCATTTACATGGCACGTATCAAAGCAGACACGCAGCCTTTCCTTCCTGTCCACTCCATCATAGATTGCCTTAAGCTCCTCAAAGGAACGGCCTATTTCACTGCCCTTTCCTGCCATCGTCTCAAGTGCGATAAACACATCGTCATCATTCTGATTGAGCACTGTGTTAAGTCCCTTTACAATCTGTGCGATTCCAGCCTGCTCACCGGCATTTACATGACTTCCCGGATGAAGCACCAGTATGCGGCTCTTCATTGCCGCGGTCCTTACTATCTCCTTTTCCAGAAACTCCACTGCCAGCTCGTACGTCTCAGGCTTTACGGTGTTTGCCAGATTTATGATGTATGGCGCGTGGACCACTATCTCATTTATCCCATGCTCATGTGCATATTCCCAGCCTGCGTCTATGTTGAGCTCAAAGATTTCCTTTCTTCTCGTGTTCTGTGGTGCCCCGGTGTAGAGCATAAACACATTCGCGCCATATGACGCTGCTTCCCTGGCTGATGCCAGAAACATATCTTTTCCTGCCATGCCTACGTGACAGCCTAATTTTATATCACTCATATTTTTCCTCTGTTTCATTGAATCTATATATCTATTATTTCTACTATAACACTACATCCCTGATAACTCTATCTAAATATTCTAAATTTTTACTAAACATGGCAAAAGTCATTGACATAGTATCAAAAACTACATATACTATCCTTTGCAACCACATATATTAATGGCATATAATTGCAATGTATGTGATGCATAACTACAGTTAACCAATTATTATAGAAATACGAGGGTAAATATGTTTGAAATAATTGTTGACTCTGCGGCAAACATTCCTGCAGAGCTATGTAAAAAATATAAAATCAAGGTGCTATCATTTGTAAACCTTGTCAACGGAAAGGAAATGACCTGCTTTGAGCCTGACCTCACACCGGAACAGGAGCGGGCAAAGGGTAAGGAATACTATGATGCGATAAGAGAAGGTGCCGAGGTAAAGACCGGACTTATCAGCAGCGGAATCTTTGAGGATACTTTCAGGGAAATCATTGAAGCTGACAAGGATATCCTGTATTTCTCCCTCAGTAAAAACATAAGCGGCAACTACAACTCAGCCCGTGTCGCAGCCGATGCTGTCCTTGATGATTGCAATAACGGCAGAAAAATACGCCTGGTGGATTCATTAAATGCATCCCTCGGACAGGGACTTCTCGCAATATACGCCAGCGAAATGCGTGAGAAGGGCATGAGCTTTGATGAGGTGGCTGACACGATAGAGACCTATCCTGCCAGATTAAACGGTGTGTTTACCGTGGGCAATTTAAAGTATATTGCAAGAACCGGCAGATTAAGCGGAACCACCGCTTTGGTTGGCAACATGCTAAGCATCAAGCCTATCCTAAGGGGCAGCAAGGACGGATATATTGTACAGTTCAGAAAATGTCGTGGCCGAAAAGCCGTATTAAATGAGCTTGTCAATCTGTTATGCGACAACATTACAGACCCTGAAAATCAGATTATCGGAGTGGCACATGCTGACGCATATGAGGATTCGCTCTATGTGATTGAACAGATTAAAAAGCGCATAAAGGTGCGCGATGTGATAAATACCACCTATGATTTCTGCACCGGAAGCCATGTTGGTCCGGAATCTTTAGCAGTATTTTTCATGGGAAAGGACAGAGAATTGGGAGCCTGATATCAGGCTCCCTTTTCACTTCTTTTATTCATCATCCTCACATAAAAAAGTCCCAGAACTCGCTTATTAAGCGGATTCTGAGACTTTTGATTTCTATTAATTGCAACTTCTATCTCATTTTAAGCTGCAGCTTTCTTGCTTTCTGATTTCTCACAGAGCTTCTTCACACCCTGAATTGCAACAAGTACACCAAGGATGAGCAGTAATACTGCAAATATAAGCTGTAATGAATTTCCAAGGTCAAGTCCTACAGAGAATAATGCCTTTGTAAGCTTGTAGATTGTCATGCCAAGTGCAGTAAATGTAACTGCCATCATGAATACCATTGGAATCCAGAGCATGCAGCCCTGACGCTTTGTCTTCTTTAAGAATACTGCGCAGGCAACAAGTGCAAGTACTGATAAGAGCTGGTTAGCTGAACCAAACAGTGGCCATATCTCTGCATAGCCTACCTTTGTAAGCAGGAATGCAAGTACCAGTGTGATGATTGTTGCAAAGTATTTGTTTGTCATCAGCTTGACAAATGGACTCATATTGTCATCATCTGTGTCTGAATCAAGCCAGAACTCCTGGAATGACAGACGTCCGACTCTGGCTACTGAATCAAGTGATGTCAGAGCGAAGGCTGATACAGCAAGGTTAATCAGTGTGAACACAAGTGAGTGTGGTAAACCGAGTACTGACAGGAAGTTTGCGATAGCTCCTGCGAAAATCTGTGGCTGTGTTGTAAGTCCCTGAGCTGCTGCCTCTCCCTTACCGAATGATGCTACTGCGATAAGTGCAAGGATTGCAAGCATACTCTCCATAAGCATGGCACCGAATGAAACAGGAAGCATGTTCTTCTCATTCTTTATCTGCTTAGATGCAGTACCTGATGATACAAGTGAATGGAAACCTGAAACTGCACCACAGGCGATTGTTACGAATAAGATTGGGAACAGATACTGTGGGTTTCCGTTTGCATCAGGGATTGCAAATGCTGTGAAAGCATCAAGGTTACAAGCAGGATTTGCAACAAATACACCGATTACCGCACCTACGATCATGAAGATTAACAGGTAGCTGTTAAGGTAATCACGTGGCTGAAGCAGTGCCCATACAGGTGTAACACTGGCTATAAGTATATATGCAAATATAATTATGTGCCATACGCTAAGGTTTAAATACATTGGGAAATTGAGTCCCAGTGCTATAGCTACTATAAGTAATACGATTGCAACAAGTGTGTTAATCCATTTGTTGAACTTAGAATATTTAAGGAAGAAACCAAGTGCAACTGCCTCTATGATGAAAAGCATTGATGTAGTTGCAACTGCTCCGTTGGCTACAACCTTTGTAACCTCACCTGCTTTATCAGTAGCAAAGCCATTGAAGGTTCCGGCTACGACATCTGCGAAGGCTGCAACAACAAGTATACAGAACAGCCAGCAGAATAACAGGAATAATTTCTTTCCTAATTTACCGATGTACTCCTCGATGATGTAACCGATTGTACGACCCTTGTTCTTAACTGAAGCGTACATAGATGCAAAGTCCTGAACAGCTCCAAAGAATACACCACCAATTAATATCCAAAGCAGAACCGGAAGCCATCCGAAAATAGCTGCCTGAATTGGTCCGTTGATTGGGCCTGCACCTGCTATAGATGCAAACTGATGTCCGAATACTACATTGGTATCGGCCGGTACATAGTCCACTCCGTCCTCCATCTCGTAGGCAGGAGTCTTGGCATTTGGATCAATGCCCCATTTGTTTTGCAGATAACGGCCATATAATAAGTATGCTCCACCGAGCACAACAATGGCTATTACCATCATTAAGATTCCACTCATATTATTACCTCTTTCTTTTGTTTATCTTAATTTTATTTGTATATTATATTTACTCTTTTTTTAGCAAATTTCAATAAATATTTTATACATAATTTATTTTTTATTTCTATAATTTTTGTTTAATTTACCAATCGGTTATAATAGGTATTCATTCTCTTTATGCTGTCTTTGTCTCAGCGGCTTCTTCTGCCTTTTTAGCAGCCATTTTGTCCTTTAATGCAAAGGCTCCGGCAAGCAGTGTGCCTGAGATTGAATGCCATGTACATGACACTGCACAGATGATGGCTGATTCAGGTGTTGAAGCAAACTGTGCTGTAGTGGTAGCAAGGTTTGTGGCAAGACCTGCATTCTGCATACCAACCTCGATAGAGATGGTTCTCTTCTTGGCTGTGTTCATGCCTACCAGCTTTCCTGCACCGTATCCAAGCAGATATCCAAGTCCGTTATGTAACAGAACTGCCGCAAAAATTACTACTCCTGATGTAAAGAACTTTGAGCCCTGTGATGATACAACACCACCTACAACGAATGCCAGGCCAAGCACCGCAATACCCGGCATGACCTTCTGAGCCTCGGCAAATGCCTTTTTCTTTCCAAGCAGGTAGTTGAGTAAAAATCCAACCGCTACAGGAAAGATTACAGTCTCAATGATTGACACAAACATCGGAAGCGCCTTGATTGAGACATGTGTTCCGCTTGCAAGAAATGATACCAGAAGCGGTGTCATAAATGGTGAGAGCAATGTGGAAACTGTTGTCATTCCAACTGAGAATGCCACATCACCACCGCAGAGGTATGACATAATGTTTGAAGAAACACCACCGGGACAGCAGCCTACGAGGATAAGTCCAAGTGCGATTCCGTCAGGCAGATTCAATGCCTTTGAGATACCAAATGCGAGAAACGGCATGATAAGATACTGTGCGATTGCACCTACACATATATCAAATGGTCTCTGTGCAAGTATCTTGAAATCCTGTGTCGTAAGTGTAAGTCCCATACTAAACATGATGATTCCGATAATGATTGACTGACATGTGAACTTGTTGGATACCGGATCCACAAACAGCATCTGATTTACCCAGGCCATCAGATTCGGAACCAGAAATGTGACTACGGCGATTGCTATGACAACTATCGATGTGTAGTCTGATAAAAATTTACTTACTTTTTGTAATGCTTTCATTGTAAGCCTCCTTAACATTTTTCTGCTCACTAAAACTCTTTTATGGAATTAAAAAATCCCTTTCCAGATTGACATAATCTGAAAAGGGACGAAATAATCCGCGTTACCACCCTGATTCCACAGTGTATTACTGTGACACTCTGCATACCAGCATATGCTTTCCATATAACGGTGGACACCGGCGAGGTTTACAGACACACTTAATGCTTTCAGCCCGCTTCTTAGAGAGGATATTCCAATCTGATCATTGCCTGTTCGCACCGCCCACAGGCTCTCTGAAAATAAATACAAATCGGACCTTGTTCTCATCAACGAATTTTGGTGAACATATTTATTTAAATCTTGTTTTGTATTATAGCCCTCTGACACTATATGTCAAGAGAATGATACAAATTTGTACTATAACATTTATTTATAGTTTTTATTCATGTGCTTTATTCTTATTATTTATTCGTAATCTTTGTTGTTATACTCATCATTCCATGACTGCTGTTGTGATGTACCGTAGGAATTTTGAGCATCCCCGCCCTGTGCTGTGCCATACGGATTCTGACCATACTGCTGGTTTGCTCCGTTTCCGTACATGTTCTGGCCGTACTGCTGATTTGTGCCATTTCCGTACATGTTCTGGCCATACTGCTGATTTGCCCCGTTTCCGTACATGTTCTGGCCGTACTGCTGGTTTGCTCCGTTTCCGTACACGTTCTGACCGTACTGCTGGTTTGCTCCGTTTCCGTACATGTTCTGACCATACTGCTGACCATATCCGTTTGAACCGTATGGATTATAGTAGTTATTATTACTATTGTATCCATCTCCCACATAAACAATGTTTTTGTTGAAGGCAATAATACAGATAAAAATCACATTGAGGAATATAAGTCCGCAGGCAAATCCTGCTCCCTTGCCAAACGCATGTGCCAGTCCGACACAGCAGAGGATATTCATAACCAATGCCACAATCATTGCTGCAATAATCAGGATAACCGCAAATATCAGCATGCCCATGTGAGCTCCGATGCGGCTTCCTGCATATCCATAGGTAGAATCATAATACGACCCCATATAACTGGATGTCATAACAGAAAGTCCTGATGCAATAATCTCATACATCAATATAATACATCCCACTATAATTCCGATAGTAGCCACAAGATATCCCCAGAACAGCTTCTTTTTCCCTGCAATCCTGAATCTCACGTATGAGCTGTAAAACGGTACAATAGCCGCCCAGCCGTGCTCTCCTGCCTTTGCATACATAATCCATGATGCAATAATTGTCAGTACCATAACTGCTAGATTGATAAACGACTCAAAGCCGTCAATCATACTCATAATAGTATAATATGTGCTCATTTTTTCTCCCTTTCATAACCAAAGTTTATTTGTTATTCAAAGTATACATCACCACAGGTCAGAGTGCAATAATTAAAAAGCTTTTCATACTTTTCATACACTGCTTTTTGCACCCTTGACAAACCCCTTCTTAAACGGCTATAATATCGTCAATTGAAGCACAATTACATTTCAACAGGCTTTGATGGGAATAAGTACATTTCTGCAATACTTACAGAGAGCTGCCGGCAGGTGAGAGGCGCAAGGAAACAGATCTGGAATACATCCCGGAGCTTTGCACCGAACGTCATACCGGATGGTTAAATATCGCTGGTTCGATTAATAAGCCGCAACGTATTGGCACACGTTATAGTGCCGGAGTGTTAGCAGAATCGGCTATTTTCACTATATAATATATGTCGAATAATGTGTGACAACTCACGGAGGCATTCCTGTGCGAGCAGGATGCAAATTAAGGTGGTAACGCGAGAAATCCCCCTCGTCCTTAAATGGATGAGGGGGTATTTTATTTTTCAGAATACAAATTCAACTTATCAGGAGGAAAATCATGACAATTTATGACGAATTAGTTGCCCGCGGTCTTATCGCGCAGGTAACAGACGAAAAAGAAATCAAAGAGCTTATAAACAATGGAAAGGCTACCTTCTACATCGGCTTTGATCCTACAGCAGACAGCCTTCACGTTGGACATTTCATGGCTCTTTGCCTTATGAAGAGACTTCAGATGGCAGGAAACAAGCCTATCGTGCTTATCGGTGGAGGTACAGCACAGATCGGTGATCCATCAGGACGTACAGATATGCGCCAGATGATGACAACAGAGACTATCAACCACAACGTAGAGTGCTTCAAGAAACAGATGAGCCGCTTCATCGACTTTGGCGAGGGAAAGGCTATCATGGTAAACAACGCTGACTGGCTGATGGACTTAAACTACGTGGATGTGCTCCGCGAGGTTGGTGCTCATTTCTCAGTAAACCGTATGCTCACAGCTGAGTGCTACAAGCAGCGTATGGAAAAGGGTCTTTCCTTCCTTGAGTTTAACTACATGATCATGCAGAGCTACGATTTCTACACACTTTTCCAGAAATACGGATGCAACATGGAGTTCGGTGGAGATGACCAGTGGAGCAACATGCTCGGTGGAACAGAACTCATCAGACGTAAGCTTGGAAAAGATGCATACGCTATGACAATCAATCTGCTCCTAAACTCTGAGGGCAAGAAGATGGGCAAGACACAGTCAGGTGCAGTATGGCTTGATCCTAACAAGACAACACCTTTCGAGTTCTTCCAGTACTGGAGAAACGTTTCTGATGCCGATGTCCTTAAATGTATCAGAATGCTCACCTTCCTTCCTCTCGAGGAAATTGACAAGATGGAAAGCTGGGAGGGCGCACAGCTCAATGAAGCTAAAGAAATCCTGGCATTCGAGCTTACAAAGCTTGTTCACGGTGAAGAGGAAGCCGCAAAGGCTAAAGAGGCAAGCCATGCACTTTTCGCAGGCGGAGCCAACAATACAAATATGCCTACAGTTACCGTTACAGCTGAGGACTTCCCTAACGGAGAGCTTGATATCATCTCTGTTCTCGTAAAAGCAGGACTTTGCGATTCAAGAGGAGACGGCCGCAGAAATATCCAGCAGGGTGGTGTTTCCGTTGCAGATGAGAAGGTAACTGATATCTCTACAAAATACACTCTCGACGATTTCAAGGGCGAGGGTCTCATTATCAGACGTGGTAAAAAGAAATTTGCCAAGGTTGTAGCTGAATAGACAGAGAATCCCCGGTAGTTACTACCGGGGATTTTTACTTTCAGCCATATTTTATTTTGAAAATTCATTTGCAGGAAATTCATATGGCACAAATTTACTGCTACATGTAACTGTATACTCCGTTTCTCCCGAAACAGTTTTTTGTTCTGTGCCAACACCCTCTCCACAAATCCAGTATGAACCATCATTTTTTTCTATTACGGTATTCATCATTTCGGCAGGATATTTCCCACACTAAATTAGCATAGTGTACAATAGCCATATGTTGATAGCTGACAGGTCTTGCTTGGGTAGCTGTAATCCATAAAACCGCTAAAACAGCACCCCAATCCAGCCCAAAAGATGGAAAAATTCTGGAAAAAAGTAGCTGAAACCGCTGAAATCACTAAAACAGCTCCCCTAACCCAGCGAAACTGCCGGAAAATTCTCCAAAAAAGTAGCTGAAACTGCTGAAATTCCCAAAACAGCTCCCCTAACCCAGCGAAACTGGATAATGTCTATATAATGGTGTAAATTACAAATCTATATAAAAAGAGCCAAGTG
>ENA-OZKJ01000523-OZKJ01000523.1-human-gut-metagenome-genome-assembly--contig:-NODE-523-length-14680-cov-4.864957_pt1 | contig 14680 bp, 8 predicted proteins | sample MGYA00244824_ERZ653760 | MGnify/ENA primary metagenome ERZ653760 (study PRJEB26926, sample SAMN06165255) | human gut metagenome | biome: ENVO:00009003; feature: ENVO:2100002; material: ENVO:00002003...
ACGAGATCCTGAGATGTCTCGTGGGCTCGGAGATGTGTATAAGAGACAGGTTTTCGACCGCATTTTCGTTGCGTTTTTATCAAAAATGTGCTATAATATTATATGTGATAATACGCAAAAAGTAATAAAAAGGATTGGTAAAAACATGGACATTAACAAGACCCTTGCGGAAGAATTTAAGCTCAGACAGGAGCAGATAGACAACACTGTTGCACTCCTTGATGACGATAAAACTATACCGTTTATTGCACGATACAGAAAAGAGCTTACAGGCTCGTTGGACGATCAGGTGCTTAGAGAGATCGCTGACAGGCTCACTTACCTGAGAAATCTCGAAAAACGTAAAGGCGAGATAATCTCTTCTATCACTGAGCAGGAGAAAATGACAGACGAGATAATGTCTGCTATCGAAAATGCAAAGACCCTTGTGGAGGTGGAGGATATCTACAGACCTTTCAAGCCGAAGCGTAAAACAAGGGCTTCGGTGGCAAGAGAAAAGGGGCTTGAACCACTGGCTGAACTTATCCTGACCCAAGATAAGAAATGCGACCCGCAGGTCGAGGGGTCAAAATTTATCAACGAGGAAAAGGGCGTAAAGTCGGCTGATGAGGCGTTGCAGGGTGCAATGGACATAATCGCAGAGGATATCTCTGACGACGCTGACCTGAGAAAATACATAAGAACGCTGTTTTCGCAGATAGGCGTGATAAGCTCAAAAGCGTCTGATGAGAATGCCGAGTCAGTGTATGAGAACTATTATGACTACGCTGAGGCTGTGGGAAAGATAGCAGGTCACAGAGTTTTGGCTTTGGATAGAGGCGAAAAAGAGGGCGTTCTGAAAGTATCAGTGAATGTCCCCGAGGGCGCAGGGGAGAGAGCCTGCGTGTCAAGATATGTGAAAAACAAGTCAGAGTGCGGACAGCTTGTTACGGCGGCTTGTGAGGACGGCTATAAAAGACTTATTTATCCGTCCATAGAGCGTGAGATAAGGGCGGAGCTTTCGGCAAACGCTCAGGAGGGGGCAATAAAGGTGTTCTCCTCAAATCTCAGACAGCTTCTTATGCAGCCGCCTGTTAAAGACACTGTTACCCTTGGTCTTGACCCGGGATATGCTCACGGTTGTAAGACCGCTGTAGTGGACGCTACGGGCAAGGTGCTTGACACTGCGATAATCTACATTACTCCGCCAAAGAAGGATACAGAGCGTGCTAAGCGTATTCTGACGGGCTTTATAAAGAAATATGGCGTTACGACTATCTCCATAGGCAATGGCACAGCTTCAAGAGAAACGGAGCAGTTCACAGCGGAGCTTATCAAAGAAATTCCGCAGAAAGTTTCTTACATGGTGGTGTCTGAGGCAGGCGCTTCCGTTTACTCCGCTTCCAAGCTTGCGGCTGAGGAGTTTCCTGAGTATGACGTTTCACTTCGTTCGGCAGTATCAATAGCACGCCGTTTGCAGGACCCTCTTGCAGAGCTTGTAAAGATAGACCCAAAGGCAATAGGTGTTGGACAGTATCAGCATGATATGCCAAAGGCGAGAATGGACGAGGCTTTAAAGGGCGTTGTTGAGGACTGCGTAAACTCAGTAGGCGTTGACCTTAATACAGCTTCATACTCATTGTTGTCATACATATCGGGCATAAATATGACAGTTGCAAAGAATATTGTTTCCTACCGTGAGGAAAACGGTGCTTTCACAGAGAGAAAGCAGCTTATGAAAGTGCCAAAGCTTGGAGCAAAGGCATTTGAGCAGTGCGCAGGCTTTTTGAGAGTGCGTGGCGGAAAAAATCCGCTGGATAACACGGCTGTTCACCCTGAGTCATACAAGGCAGCACAGGCGCTTATTGACAGGTGCGGGCTGAGCCTTGCGGACATGGGTGACGTAAAGCAGATAGCTGAGAAAGTCAATGCAATGGGTATGAAGAAGCTTGCCACAGATATCGGCATTGGTGCTCCCACGTTAAAGGACATAGTAGGGGAGCTTGAAAAGCCTGGTCGTGACCCTCGTGACGAGCTGCCGCCACCGCTTATGAGAAGTGGCGACATTATGGATCTTAAAGACCTGAAACCGGGCATGGAGCTTATGGGCACAGTGAGAAACGTTATAGACTTCGGAGCGTTCGTTGATATCGGTGTTCACGAGGACGGTCTTGTACATATTTCTCAGATGTGCGACAGATATATAAAGCATCCTCTTGAGGTCGTAAAGGTCGGTGAGGTAGTTAAGGTTTGGATACTTAACGTTGACCTGAAGAAAAAGCGTATTTCGCTTACTATGAAAAAGCCTAAGGTGTAGGGATCCAAAACGAAATAAGTTGGAAAAGACCTAAATAAGTGGGACGTTGGTCTTACACTTTTGCGGCAGACTGAAGGGCTGTTAGAACAGCCCTTTTTTTGTTTGCAGCAAGGTGTGGTCTTGACGCAGGAAGCTGTGAAACGCCTTATGGCTTGACCTTATGGTATAATTATGGTAATATAAAATTGTACATAGACTATGTTATAAAAGGACGTGAAAAAATGCGGATCGCAGTTTGTGATGATAATGCTGTTTTTCTTCAGTTTTTTAAATCTATGCTGGCAAATGAACTTGAATCAAGGTCGGTCAAGGCTGAAATAGAAACGTTTACCAAAGCTGAGAGCTTTTTTTACTACCATGGTAAAAAGCCTTTTTCGGCTATATTTCTTGACCTTGATATGCCTGAAATGACCGGTTTTGAAGTCGCGCGTCAGCTAGGTCAGAATGGTAATTGCTTCGTGATCTTTGTGACAAGTCATCAGGAGCTGGTTTATGACAGCTTTAATTTCAGTCCGCTGAATTTTATCTGCAAAGATCCTGACGCTGATGTTATGAAGGATAGGCTCCATATGGTAGCAGGACAGTTGACGGACGCACTGAAGCAGGAAAAGACAGTGGTTTTGGAGAATAGGGAGCAGGGAAGGATCTCTGTAAAGCTTCGGGATGTAACTTATATAGAGAGCAATAGCCACAGCATCATATATCATTTTGCAAATAATAAGGATACCATTGCAGTCAGAGATAGCATTGGCGAGATAGAAGAAGCTTATCGTAAATTCGATTTTATACGGGTGCATAAAAAATATATCGTCAATCTGAAATATGTTTTTAACATAAGCCGTTCAAATGAAACAGTGATCTTCAAAAGCGGTTCAGAGCTTCCCATGAGCCGAGGATATAAGAATGCAGTTGACGATGCTTTGACTGAATATCTGAGGAGAAAGTGATGACTATTACATTGTGGACGATATTTGAGATCTTGATAAACTTTTATCAGGGCGGTCTGGAAACATGGTTTATATATAGATTTCTTACGCCAAGATCTCATGAAAGGGCTAAGATATGGGCTGTTATATTTGCCGTTTGTGAAGGCTGTCTGGTCACTGCTTTTAATTATTTCACTGTATTTGAGGGCTTTGGAAGTGCTTTGTACTGGGCAAGTCTGCTTGTTTTTGCGTTTTGCTTTTTTAGTGACAATGCTGTAAAGAAATTTCTTTCCATATCCCTCTCGCAGGTTGCGATCTTGTTGATAACGTCATTGGAACTAAATGTTGTATCGTCATTTTTTAAAATATCCCTCAGAAAGCTTGTGGTCGAACAAAGCTTGCTTAGATCTGTGACGCTTATAATGATCCAGATCTCTATATTGATTGTATTTAGATTAATACTTATGGCCTTTAAACATACAGATGATTATACGGCTTCAGATTGGGTGACGATAATTGCAGTGCTTATTATTTCGTTCTCTTTCGTTATGGTAATACATGAACTGTCCCTTTCGGCAGACGATGGCCATAGGCTGTATATAAATCTGTCATATATGTTTGTCTTTGTTCTTAATATACTTATATTCTGGATAATAAATTCTTTGATAAAAAAGAATCGGAAGCTCAAGGAAATGGAGATAGTCAAACTAAGAGAGCAGTATCTTGAGCAGTTTATCGGAAACGCCGAGTCGCAATATGACGCCATGAGAAAACTAAGGCATGATATAAAAGACAAATATGAAACGGTTAATGAACTGTTGAAAGTACAAAAAATAGATGAAACGAGAAAATTTATCTCAGAAAGCTTTGACCTTATCGGGAAGTCGGAGTCCTATGTTAAAACGAAAAATAATATTGTAAATGCTATCGTTAACGCAAAGCTTACGATGGCTTCTTCCTTGGGGATAAAAATATCATGTATAACAGTTTCAGATTTTGAGGGAATAAAGGGAACTGACCTTTGCGACCTGTTGAGCAATACGTTGGAGAATGCTATAACGGCATGCAAGGAAATAGCCGACGACGCAAATAAATTTCTGTATCTGAAGATCGACCGAGAAACGGATACATATACGTTTTTGATAAAAAATTCAATAGATCATTCTGTTATGGATAGTAATCCAAGGCTTACGACCACAAAGGCTGATAAAAAACAGCATGGTCTGGGAACCTCAATAATCAGAGAGATAGCAAGAAAATATAACGGCAGATGCGATTTCTATGAGTCGGAGGGAATGTTTTGCTGTCAGGTAACATTGATGGCAGATACAACGGTCCTGAACTAATTGTTCCGGACCGTTGCTGCATTTCGTGACAAAAACCTGCAACTCATTCCAAAAAGCTTGACATATTGCTGTTATTCTAGTAAAATTCAAATTAGGGTAAGACAAAAGCGAGGCGGTAGTTTATGGATCTTGTTGTATCGGGTATACTTAATTTTTTGACCGAGCAGGAAGCTATCGGCAAAGCAGATGAGGTACAGGATTTTTATCGGTATGGTATAGAGATAACTATCTCATCAATGTTAAACATTGTGCTTGTATTGCTCATGGGAGCATTAACAGGGCATTTGCTGGAAAGCGTAATATATTTGGCAGTGTTTATTGCTGTCAGGGTTATTACCGGAGGGTATCATGCAGATACATATTTCAGATGCAATCTGTTGATGTGTTCGACATTTATTGCTACAGCTTTTCTTAATGACAAGGTATGCGGATATATAAATATATGGGTAATAGCTGCCTTTGTGGTGTTTGAAGAGATAATAGCTTTTGTATTCTGCCCTGTGGAGAACAAAAATAAGCCTATAGAAAAAGAAAAAAAGCCAAAGTTCAAAGCGATGGGAATGATAGTTTTTCTGTTGCTTGATCTGTTTGGCGGGGCGATCATCAATAGATATCAGATGGTTGGATCTATGATCCTGTTAACAAATCTATTAATTGCAGTTTTAATAATATCAGCGAAGATCAAAGAAAAGAGGTGTAATAAGAATGAGATCATTTAAGAAATTGCTTGCCAGCCTTATTGCCAGAGCAACTAAGAGAATGGGTATAGCTGCCTGCGGATGTGCATCAATGTATGGTGGCTACCAAACTAAAGAGCCAAAAAACATTTACAAGAATTAAGCGTAAAGCTACAAGAATTACGATAAGCATTACAAAGACTTTATCATTTCCCCTTTAAATCTTGTGATACTTGTAAATGAGGTAACATTAGCAGGAAAATAACTTCCTGCTGGTGTTACCATTTTTTTATTTGTAGTGAGTTCAAGCTTTTGACAGTGAGTAAATTTGCTTTTAGGCACAAAAAAATTCCTCCCTACAAAAGGATGCGCTGTACTATTCGGTTTTCAAAGAACGGGCGGAGGCTATAGAGAAAGCCCCCTCACTTTCCATGCCGAAAAGTTGAGGGGGCTACAACCAAGTTTTTTTACTTGCTGAGCGCTCTTGAAACTGTGCCGGAGATTGCCGTCCGGTCGGCTATTCTCTTTTCAGGCGGCATATCGCCGTCCCCGTTCGGCTGGGGATACACGGTCAGAATGTGGGTGTCGCTTGCCGCCTTTCGGAAAGGGACTTGCTGGCAAGCTCGCTTTCAGGAAAATAGGCGGTGGCGGAATGATCCGTCACCGCCTATTGTGTTTAGGCTATTTCGATTTCGGAAGCGTCGGCTTATTCAACCTCGGATTTCTTTCTCTTTTTGCCGCTTACGCCCAGCAGAGTCAGAACGCTGCCGCTGACGTACAGAGCAGCCAGCCAACCGATGTGGTTGCTGCTGTCACCGGTCTGAGGACACTTGGTGGAGTCGTCATTTTCTGGCTTATTGGTGTTGTTATCACTGCTGCCTGTATTGTCGGTTTTGCCGCCGTCGGGGAGCTTGTCGATGACCGTATTCTCGCTGCGCTTGGCGCTGCAAACGGTGCATTCCTCGTGCTTGATGCCTGTGGCCTCCTTGGTAGCGGCCTTGTCGATCACCCACTGGAAGCTGTGTGCTGCCGTGTCGGCCTTGTCGCCGCACTCACACTCATGCCAGTGGTTGGTGCCGTCATACTTCCACTCTGTACCGTAGCTGTGGGTATGATTGCTGCCTGTTGCGGGGATCGGTGCGGTTTCAAGAACCTTCTTGCAGACGGTGCATTCCTTATGCTTAGCGCCGTCGGCGGTTTCGGTAGCTGCCGTGTCAACGATCCACTCGCTGGCGCTGTGAGCCGCAATATTGGCCTTATCGCCGCACTCGCACTCATGCCAGTGATCGGTGTCGTCATACTTCCACTCGGTTCCGTAGCTGTGGGTATGGCTTGGAGGCGCATCCTTATAGGTGGCCTCGAGCTTCACATCATTGCCGGGCATGGTAAAGGTGGTAGTTGCCTTGGTGGCGTTTGCCAGAGTGACATTGCCCTCCAGCACGACCCACTTGTCAAAGACCTTGCCTGCCTCCGGTGCGTCCGCCGTAACGGTCACAACGGTGTTCTGCGCGATCTTGTCCGTGATGAGTGTCCCTGCGGCAACGGATGCCGTGCCCTTGATGACCGTGACCGTGAACTCGGTCGCGTCGGAGCTTCTGACGAACCTTGTCTCGCCGCAGTCGGCACGCTGGCAGGTGTAGAGAATTCCTTCGCTCTTGCCCTGTTTTGCAGGTTTGCCGCCGTCCCAGTCGTGGCTGAGCTTATTAACGACATGACCGTAGCGGATAATCTGTCCGCAGCCGGCTGTGCACTGCTGGTCACCGCTATAGCCTGAGGTGGTGCATCCTGGCTTAACCTCATTGATCAGCTTGTAGTTATCGGCAATTTCGTGGAGGGACGGGGTTGAGACGCCCTTATGCGCGATCCTGTCGCACGATGTGCAGTACTGGCTGCCGGAATAGCCCCTCTCTGTACAGGTCGCCGTTCTTACATCCCGCAGTTCAAGGGGACCGCTATGCCTGAAGTCGCCGGTCTCGCCCTTTACGGTGCCGCCGCAAGCTGTGCAGCGGTAGTCGCCCTCATAGGCGCGGTGTCGGCAGTCGCCCGATTTGGCGTTATAGCGTTTGCCGCCATGGCTCGCGTCTGTGGTTGCCGAGTTGGCCGTGCCGTAGTAGTACAGCGGCTGCAGTGGACCGGTATGACCGGCGTTTGCAGGTGGGTAGATATCCGAACCGGCACTGATGACATGGCCGCAGTCTGCGCAGGCGGTGTCGCCAGTGTAGCCCTTACGGTCGCAGATCTGCTCCTTCGCATTGAGCACCGTGGTGCCGCCGCTGTGGTCACAGCCTGCATAGACAGGCTCAAAGAAGAAACTGCCGCCGCCGGGGGCACCCATGGCGCTGAACTCTGGGATCGTGCAGCCCCACTCAAGGGCGGAGCCGTTGGTCACCAGTTTGAACTGGGACTTCGCCTCGTTGGCACTCCAATTTTTATGAACCGGTGCAGTGCTGTCAGACACGTTGTATTCGCGGAGATACTCCACCTTCCAGCCGATGGCTTTCTGACCGGTTCTCTCCTCGGGATAAAGCTTGATCTTGTCGCCGGGCTTGACGATCATACGGGTTGCCCGACCGTTTTTCACCGTCACAAGGGCGGTGTCCTTTGTCCAATGATCGGTTCCTTCGTCATCATCCTTGTCGATTTTTGTCTTTGTGTACTCGCAAATGCTGCATTCAGCCTCCATGCCGCCGTTGCTGCCTGTGGTATCGGGGTTTTCGACCACATTCCAGCGGCCCCAACTATGTGGAACCATGATGAATTCCTCGCAGCCGGGAACCTTGCACTTTTCGGGGTGGGCATAGTCAGATTCAATGATGAGCTCCTCCACCGTCTTGGTCGAGCCGCCGATGTTGAAGGTATACTCATAGATACTGTCGAAGCCGGTGCAGTCCCAGTTCCAGCCGTAATCATGGACATGGCTCTTCACAGGAACTATATAGTCGCAGACGGAACATCTGAGCACATCGACTCTGCCGCCGCCCACTGCGTCATAGCTTCTGTCAAACACAAAGGTATGCGGGAAGATGCGCTCCTTGGAGCCGGTGGTCATATAATGCGCTTCGTAAGAGCCTGCTTCGAACAGGCACGGGAGCTTGTGGCCGTCGCATTTCGGGTCGCCGCCCACGACACCGTTATGGGTATTCCCATGCTTATCGACCCAAGTGACCTTGTATTCCGGCGTTTTCTCGCTGTCTTCTGTGAAGCACTTATAAGTACACCCACTCTTAAATCAGGCAATAGACCATATTCGATGAATATAAAATAACGCAACATGAGGCTATGTCTCCGAAACTATTAATGGAGGCATAGCTATTTTTTCTCTTGAAATAATCTCTCCGATGTGGTATAATGATAACTGATACATAAAGCATGACCAATTGTGAGGTGATTGCTATGAATATTGCTATCGTTGATGATGAACCTGTATTCTTAAAACAACTTCATAACAGATTAAGAGAAATGAAACTCCCCGACTGCGAAATACACGAATTTACAAGCGGGAGAGACTTATTGAGTTTCTATGTCAAGGGAATGTATGAAGTCATCATACTCGATGTTGAAATGCCCGATCTGACCGGATTGCAGACCGCTGAAAGAATCAGACAGATAGATGGTTCAGTTATTATTTCTTTCCTGACGAATTATGCCGAATTTGCCGTTAAGGGCTACGATGTGGGAGCGTTTCGCTATATATTGAAAAATCAGCCAGACTATGTATATACCAAACAGCTAAATTCTATCATTGCTGAGTGCCAGCAGCGATTTAGAACTTTCACTTTCAATAATAAAAATCTGTCATTCAAGTTCAGGCTGACAGATATTCTTTACTTTGAGGGACATAGAAGAAAGGTATCACTATTCACAGTTAATGGTGAATTGGAGTACGGCGGCGATTTTTCAACTGTGTGTGGCGAGTTGTTAAAGTACAATTTCGCTATTATAAACCGTGGAATACTTGTAAATCTTGACCATATACAGAATATTACCAAGTACGATATTATTCTAAGCAACGGCAGAAAAATCCCCATAGGCAAAACATATAAAGATGAGATAGTTGCTCGCTATCTTAACTATGCAACAGGGAGATGATCGAGTTGCCCGTATTGATTGAAAATATCATTGAGATTGTCAATGTAGCAATTGAAATGATGTTGGTATTCTTATACTTTTCCTTGTTGAGTAAGGCAAAAGTTAATAAAGCAGTTCTTTATCTGTCGTATCTTCTTTCTACTGTAATACTGTCAGCGACAGTTTTGTTGACAGATAATATTTTAGTGTATCTGATTACAACCATTATTCTTATTAGCTCCATGTCCTTTATTTGTTATGATGATTCAATCCGTCATAAAATATTTTGGAACATATTGTTTTTACTGATTATATCTATATCTGAACCTATTGTGATTGGATTACTTTGCATTGCTAATATGGGAACACCAGATGAATTCTTAGAGTCTGGTTTAGGACGTTATCTCGGAATGGTAGGCACAAATATAATTTATTTATGGCTTATAGGATTGATGCACCGCATAATAAACAAAAAAATTCGTGAACTGCCGATAAAATATTGGATATTGATAATAGTTATTCCAATCATAAGTATTTTTCTTTTACAAACAATGCTTGATGGATTTGTTGGCAGCAACACTTATAGTTATGTTTCTTTGGGCGTTTCTCTTGCAGGAATTATCTTTATAAACCTTGCTATGTTTAATTTCTTTGAAAGTTTTGAAGATAAGATAAAGTTAAAATACCTTGAAACAATAAAGCAACAGGAACAGGAAAACTATAAGCTGCTTACCCTGTCATACAAGCAAGTACGAGAGTTTAAACACGATATTGAAAATCAATTTTTAGTTCTGAATGATATGTTGGAAAACAATGATACTGATTCTGCTAAGGAATATCTTGTCAAGCTAAGCTCATTTGTAAGGCTTGCTAACAGACTCTGCTATACTGGTAATAATGCCGTCGATTCTATTGTGAACATCAAGGGTTCTCTTGCTCAGACATACGGTATAGAGTTTATTTGCAAGGTCAATATCATAACAAATATCAAGGCAGACGAATTGGAGTTGTGCCGTATCATCGGAAACGCTCTTGACAATGCAATAGAAGGTTGCCAGAGAGCTGGTGTATCACATAAGCATATTTGGATAAGCCTAATGGAAGAACGAGAGAAGCTATTTATTGTCATTACAAATACATCAGATAAGGTAGATACATCTGTTTTAACATCAACAAAGAAAGAACAAGGGCTTCACGGCATAGGGATAAACAGTATCAAATCCTCCGTTGATAGATTGGGTGGGTTAGTAAGTTTCGATTATGATGACGGAATTTTTAAGCTGAACATTATGGTTCGTAATTGTTTACAAATTTAACTATTTGCATTTCGGGACAAGAAGACGACATTTGGGGACACTTTGAGACCTTTTTTCTCAAAACCTATTGAAAAAATTTGCAACTTGTGTTATGATTTTTGCAGGAAGTGATTCAGAAATGATTTCAAAACTTGCAAAAAGCATAGCACACTTTTTTGTGGTTCAGAACATAACGGAAGAATCCAAAGAGGTGATCTACGCATATGGAATGGAGCTGCTGATCTCTGATGTGCTGAATACCATTATCGTCCTGCTGATTGCTCTGTTTTCCCATACGCTGCCTGCGGTTGTTGTATTCATAGCCGTATTTATGGGGTTGAGACAGTTTGTAGGTGGGTTTCACGCTAACAGTCATCTTAGTTGTATGTTCACGCTTGTCATGGTGATGATGGTTTTCTCTTACGGCATTTGCAATGTAAGCGGACATATTACGCCAATATTCAGCATCAGTTTCATAATGATAGCATTACCAATCATTCTATGTATTGCTCCCGTTCCGCATCCGAATAAACCGATGTCAGAGGAAAAGAGTGTCAAGCTAAGGAAAAGAAGCTGCATCTTAGCTGTTACCCTATCCGTTGTCACGATTGCACTGCTTGTATTCCAATATCAAAAACTAAGCCTTTATGTATCAAGCGGAATGCTGCTGTCAGCAATCATGGCACTGCTCGGTCACTTTTTGAATCGGGGTGATAACAGTAAACGATGATAAGGAAAGAGAAAAACGGAGTATTTTGGCGATTGTAATTCTTGCTCTTGTAAGGCTGGTGCTGTATATCTCAAATGGCAGCGTTTGCGGTATTACGTTTTATCAACCGAAAGAGCCTGACTTATCTGAACTGTTTGAAAGGAGGGATTTGTAATGAAAAAGCTGATGAGCATAGCAAAGAAGGCTTCTACGGCACTGGCGGCTCTTGCGCTGGTGGTAGCTACCACATCAGTTCCGAGTGCTTGCTTCCATTGGTTCGCACAACCTGTAGAGCCAGAAGAGCTGAGAAACTATGTAAACAAGAAATAATTGGCAACTGTGTGTTGCAGAAAGGAGGTATGAAATGGTTAAGAATAAGATTTTGAAACGTATCGTGGCAGGTCTTAGCTGTATTGCGTTATCTACAACTATGCTTACGAGTTTACCTGCTTTTGCCGATGATTATGTTGACGAATATCAATATTACTCAACGTTAGATCCTAATGGTGAAGAGTACCAAGAATGGAAATCAAATCTGGCAAGTTCTGCTGTAAGTGTTCCCCAAAATAGAATGCTTAAAAGTATTCTCAAAAATAATACTTTAATAGCAAATGACTACATTGAGTTCAACACTGCAAGTAATGGTCACTATACTATTGGTACAATAGGAGGAAACCCTAACAGTTCAACTGATGATAATAAAAAGATGCTTTTCGGTCATCCGGGTGGAGGAACATCAAAAACAACAATTGTTGTTGGTGAAAGCATAAATGAGTTTACATCATCAAATGTAACTTATGATGCTGATGGTTCTAAAAGTGTTTCCAAAGCTTCTTATGATGGTGTTGATGTCACACAAGAACTATCTATTATTGAGAATTCGGCGACTGGACGAGATGATGTTGTTAAGATTAAGTATATCGTCAAAAATGATACAGAATACGCCAAACAAGTGGGCATAAGAATTATGATGGACACTATGCTCGGTGGTAATGATGCTGCGCCATTCAGAGTAAACGGATCTGATGTAACAACTGAAACCGTATATTCAGGTTCTAATATTCCGCAAATATGGCAAGCCTTTGATTCCGCAACTAATCCCGGTGTAGTAGCACAAGGTACATTCTACAAATCGGGAGACAGAAAACCTGATAAAGTACAATTTACTAATTGGGGAAATGTAACAAGTACGCTATGGGATTATGTGACTCAGCCAGGACGATCTAATGGAGATAGTGCAGTATCCATCACATGGAACAAAGATACTTTCACCAGTGGTGAAACACGAGAATTTGTTACCTATTATGGATTGAGTGAGTTAGAACAGAATTTAATTCCTCCGTTAGCATTAAGTGTATACGCTGATAATAAGGTTAGTATTTCCAATTTTAATTATGATGATATAAATGCAAATGTATATTTGGATAATATTGGAGATGGCGATGCGACAGATGTATCGATAAAAATCACTGCTGATAACCTTGAACCAAAGTATGGAACCTCACTTACACACAATTATTCGGTAATAAAGCCAAGTAAAAGCTATTCAATTCCTTTGAAATTTATAGTTCCAACAGATTCAAAACATAATTCTGATATAAATGCAAAATTGGATTTTGAATTATCATACAAAGTTGCCAAGACCGGTGATACAGAAGTAAAGCGAATAACCAAAAACATAACAATTCCTAAATTGAAAAGAGCCGTTGTAGTAGTACCGGGAATAATGGGAATAGATCTTGCAAAAACATCAAATGATGAAAGTGTATGGGGATCTTGGATTGAACAGCCAAGTAACTTTGATGATGTTAAAAAAATTCACAATGCGTTCCAGTCGCTCAAATGCGATTACTACGGTAATAGTAATATTGAATTATATCCTGTTAATAATTATGGATATGATGATACTTATAAAGGAATAATTGAATCACTAAATAATGATACTGATATTTCTGATAAGTATGATATCTTATTTTTCCCGTATGATTGGAGAATGGGAGCGCAAATAACGGCTAATAATCTTCATGATCTTATTAGTGATTATAATGAGGTAGTTTTTGTTGCACATAGTATGGGTGGTATTGTTACAGAAAAATACATTTCGGAATATGGTGCTGATAATATTTCTAAACAAATAACTGCCGGAACACCATTTTGGGGTGCGCCAACGATGCTTTGCGTTTTAAGCACTGGTGATTTATCATATATCATAGGAGGACTCGGGGTAGCAGAATCATTATTTACTTCATTTGAACTTCCAAGTGTTTTGGTGAATTTAGGCAGTTGTTATGATTTGTTGCCAAATAAAGATTATACAGATGACTGGCAGTGGATATATTCATATAAACGAACTTATGATCATTGGTATGATTATTTTATAGATAACGGCAATTTTACGTATTTTACATTTGACGAATTTGATGAGCTGATTTCTGATGATTATAATAATTATCTTTGGATAGATGGAAAATATAACCATAGCCGCATAAAAATATCCCAAAACAATACTAATAATCTGAAAAGAATAGCATTAGTAGGAAGTAATAGAAATACCATTTCAACTATTCAACATTGTCCTGGCGATAGAGGATTGCAATTCGTTCCAGAATATGGTATTGGCGATAGTGTAGTTCCAATTGAAAGTGCAACAATGAATTTTAATCACGATCTTTTGGATATAAAAATCTTTGATCAAGATCATATGGGGTTAATACAGAGTCAGGAATGCATAGATGAGATATTAAAAAACATAAAAGATACAAAATCATTTATGAAGCTGCCCATGAGAACAAAAATGGCAAATAACAATCTTACATCTAATGCCATAGAAGAAACCAAGACACTTTCAAATAAGCTTGCTATTTCAGGTTATTTTGATTTATTCTTTTCAAACGAAACCTGTTCATATTATTACACAAATTCAGAGGTTCATGAAGGGAATAATTTTAAATTTGACCCTTTAACATCAGTTGGCAATCCGATTTTACTGGCTCAATTTGCTGATGATAATTATGATTGTAAAATCAATTCACTTGCTGATCAAAACACTGATATTATGTGCAATATTGATGGAAACATCTATTTGTATACCAATATCTCTGTGAATAGTGGATCTGTATTATTCTTAAATTTATCAGATGGTTCATTTTTTATTAACATTGATCTTGATAATGATGGTGAAATAGATACAACTGTTACGCCAACTATCAATCCAGGGGTAATTCAAGATGATGAGAAATCACCTGAAATAACAGTAGAATCTTGCAATGCAGGTATTAGTAACTCAAATACTATAAATCCCAATATAGTTATAACCTGTCTCTTATACACATCTCCGAGCCCACGAGACATCTCAGGATCTCG
>ENA-OZKJ01000565-OZKJ01000565.1-human-gut-metagenome-genome-assembly--contig:-NODE-565-length-13929-cov-7.519461_pt1 | contig 13929 bp, 10 predicted proteins | sample MGYA00244824_ERZ653760 | MGnify/ENA primary metagenome ERZ653760 (study PRJEB26926, sample SAMN06165255) | human gut metagenome | biome: ENVO:00009003; feature: ENVO:2100002; material: ENVO:00002003...
GTAATGTACATTTTGTTATCCAGAATGACGCCGGACTTGTCTTTTGGTATTACGGTAAAATTCGGGATACAGGGAATTGCATATTCACTAAAAGGCTTGCCAATCAACTGCGTACATTTTGTTTCATATTTTTCAATTCCCTCTGTCGCCATAACATTAAAGGTGGTCTTGTCCCCCGTCTCATAGCTGAAGAAACACTGCACTTCATAATCTTTCAGCGCATCCAGAATCCGAACCAGCGATTCCATGCTGTTCACATCCTCTTTCTCTACGTTCTCATTTCCTTTAAAACGCTCCTTTACCGCCTTCAGCTTAGAACTGCTGTTTAAGGAAACCGACGGAACAATGGCATACCAGATGGTATTCTCAAAATCATTTTTTGCGTTTACCGTATTGAGATATGCTAAAAGTCGCGGAATGTTGCTGCTCTTTGCCAGCATATCGTTGCTCACATTCGATACCACCAGAGAAGGTTTCATTCCCTTGCAGTTTCTCGGATACTGCTCGAAGAAAGCCCATACCCCCATGATTTTTTCCACCAACGGTTTTACTGTCTTGATAAAATCATCCTTGCTCCGCTTGTAGAACTCAAGGTAAGAATTGTAGTTCGCTACTTCTTTCTCAATATCTACCACACTCTCCATCGTAGATGCCAGCGGACAGAAAGTTCTTGCAACCAACGACATAACATACTCATTTCCGTCCTCGTTCAAATCCATATAGTCTTTCTCGATTGCCTGAATCAGTCCGGCGTTGGCATTGTCGTCTAATACCATCAGCTCTTTTTTGTTTTCCTTCGGCGCCTCTAAAATCTTAAGTTCCCCATGCTCGTCCATGCTGAGAACGCCAAGACTTAATGGGGTTTCGTCTTTCTTCGTCTGCCCGTCTCCTAACAGCAGCCTTGTTTTGATATCCTCTATCGCAAGCGGCAGCATCGCCATCACATTATTGTAGTTTACGCTTGCTTCTTCAAACATCAGATTCAGCTTATCCGCCGTATCTAACTTTTTTGGATCGCCGTCCTCAAGTTTCGCATACTCACTGTATGTATACTGGAGCTCCTTCCGATTCTGCCGGATATCATCCATGACCTTTTTGGGGGAAATCATATCCGTCAGTTTCTCAAATTTAAAATCTACATTAATACTTCCCTCTGCCCGCTTTGCCTCAACAAGAGTCATCAACATTTTCAGATAATCATTCTGGCGGTTCAGATGGATTTCGCTTAATAACTCATCCTCAATGTTTTCCGGTTTTTTGAGGGTATAGATTACTTTCTGGTTGTTTGCGTCAAAATAAGAATATACTACCGGCTCAAATTTTTCTAAAAACTCATCGAAACTTCTCACCAGCAAGGCATCGTTTATTTCCTTGATTTTATCATCACTTACGCTGTTTACCCCTCTGACGTCTCCCACAAGTGTTAGAAGATTCAGCTTTTCCGGATTGATTTCCTCAAAGAGAATCGTCCTGTTTGTCTGTGTTATTGTATTCACTTTGTTCCTCCTTACCTTTCGCTTGGTTTCATATTTTTATAATGAAGTTCGATTTCTGTTCCCCCATTATTAAAAATCAACAGTATTTTTTCTCCATAACATAAGGAATATTTTCTCTCCCGTTTCAAAATCTGGTTTTCTTTTACGATTGTTGCATAACCACTGTTTTTGAAACACAGCGCATGGTCTTTTCCGCCAGTAAACCTGATTTTATCTGCATCCGATAATTTATAGTCAATCCCGCAGCGGTCTTTGATCCAGTCAAAGGATATACTTTTTCGTGATTTTCCGAATAACTTAATACTGCAGGGCGCAACGTCGTCTTCCTGCTCCCCCTTTAACAAATATACCGCCAACTGTCCTGAGAAATCATATTTCGGCAGCACAGGAGGTTCCGACTTCTCTATGATAATGGAACCCGTCTCACCATCGTTTTTTTTTTGCTTTTTCCTTTCATATAAAACAGAAAGTAAAAGTGCCACTGCACATAGCGATATAATCACAATCCAAAGGACTGTATAATCAGGTTCTTCCTCTACAACCGGAACTGTCAATTCCACCATATCTGTTGTCTCTATGTAATGGATCACATTTCCTGATGTCTGAGTGGTAACCTCTACATTTACATTTGTTGTCTTGTCTGTCTGATACGGAACCAACGCTGTACCATTTTCCACTTCGTAAGAACTCTCCTGACCGTCTATCAACACAGAAATGCTATTTTTCAAGGTTTCTGAATCCAAAACCGGTTTATCCTGATGGTTTACAACATTTACCTTCAGGGTAAATGTCCCTTCCTCTGATGTATAGGATTTCTCCATATCAGCTTTTAAAAAATATTCTTTTATCAGATAAGTATGGACATTTCCTCTGTTTTCCAGAGAATAGTCCATTGTAATCTGCCGTTCCAATGGATTTTCCAATTCAGCAACCGCAAACTTGTTTCCCTGAAGCATATTCAGGCTCTCACACTGTCCTGCAACATGAAAATCCTCGATGTTTTCCCCTGACACGAGAAGTATCTTTGCATTCTGCATATAAGTATCCTGCAGATCCACTGTCATATTTCCTTCTCCGGAAACCGCCTCGCCAAGTTCTATTTTTTCTATCTGTAACGTCTGGAACAGATATTTTGCAGTGATTTCTTCAATCGTCTGGTTTTCGCCTACTGTATACTGCTCTCCTGACGTCACTTTCGTTCCATACGAAACCTCATTCTCCGTCTTATCATTGGGGATTGCAAACATGTCAATTTTTATTCCCTTTTCTGCAATCTGATCCACCATATTTTCAAACTGCCTGATTGCAGTTTCTGTTTCGCTTTGATCCCGCAGAGAAATTTCCCCGTCGGAAATAAATACCACTCTTTTATCTGCCGCCGCACTGTCAAACATATCAGCCGCCGTTTCCAACGCCACCGCTGGGGTGGTGTAGCCCTGCAGTTCTACCGTCTCGAGTGCATGTCTGGTTTTCTGATTAATGTTTCCGAAATCTTCCTCATAAACAATTTCCGTGTTATATACCAGCAATGCCACTTCGTATTCTTTCGGCAACGCCGACGCTATCATGCATGCGCTGTCCGCTGCCTCAATCCACTGTCCGTCTCCCTGCATTGATTTGCTTGCATCCAGCAAAAATATAATCTGTTTCTTTTCAGTAATTTCATCCTTTTCTGCTGCAAGAGCCCTTACTGGAAACAGCAAAGAAAACCCTATCAGCAGCATTACTAATCTAATTGTTATCTTCTCTATTTTCTCCATTTTTCTCCATATATCTCTTTACTGGCCATGCCAGATAACTTACTCCGCACCAGATTACTGCGCCCCAAACCGCATAGGCAGCTTTCTTATTCACCATCAGAAATACCATTCCCACGACCAGTTCGGTCACAACTATGATTTGCGCTTTTTTCCAATGACTTTCTTTTCATTACGCATATAGTTTATACCTGAGTAATTCTGAAATCTCTTATACGTTGAATTTTCGACATAATTTGTCACTTTTTCCGGAAACGCACTATAGTATGTACCTTTAAAATTGGTATAACTTGTCATCTCTATAGCACAAAACTCTTTTACTTTCATTCTCATCTTGATTAGATATATAAGCACATTATGTTTCTATTAACGCCGTCCTGTATTTGATTTACATTATACAGTTGTGAGTAAACTTCTAATAATTATGTAAAATAGTTATTAGAAAGGATGTCACAATTATGACTGAGAACCGTATCCGTGAGCTCCGCAGGAGCCACAACATGTCACAGGAAGCCCTTGGGACTATAATCAACACCACCCAGCAGGCGGTAAGCAAGATGGAAAAAGACACATGTGCCATCTCCACAGACCTGCTTATCAGCATGGCAAGGTATTTTAATGTTACCACTGACTATATCCTCGGGCTGTCCGATATAAAACGGGATTTGAGCGGGCAAATCCGCATGAATCAGGAGATGGATCAGTGCTATGACATTGTACTCCGCTACAACAACCTGACGGACACGAACAAAAAGACACTCCAGTGTCTTCTCAAACGTTTGGAACAGGCACAGTTGGAAGAAGAGGAAGCAGATATAGCAGAAGAGGTACTTAAAAATGCTGAAGATAGCCATATGTGATGATGACCTTGGCTTTACGGGAAGTCTTGAGAACTTGGTGTTAGAAGAAAGCCAGAGTATGGGAGTCCGGGTTAATACGGATGTATTTTCTGATGGAAAGACACTTTTGAAGAGCATACAGTCCGGGGAACGATACGGACTTATTTTTATAGATATTGAAATGGAACAGATTGACGGCATCTCCGCTGCTCGAAAAATCCGGGAAACAGACCATTCTGTGTTGTTCATATATATTTCAGGATATGATAAATATTTAAAGGAACTGTTTGAGGTAGAGCCTTTCCGTTTTCTCTCTAAACCGCTGGATAAAGAGAAATTTCGCCGGTATTTTAAAGAAGCCTGTCACCGGATAGGTGAAACGGAGGTCTTTTACCAGTTTAAGTTCAATAAGAAAATTCAGAAAGTACCTTTAAAAGATATTGTGTACTTTGAAAGCCGCAACCGAGTAGTGCATATTTTCTTGCAGGATAGAAGCACTGCATATTTTTATGGAAAACTGAATAACGTAGAGAAGGAACTCGCAAATAGTCGGAAATATTTCCTCCGTATCCACCAGTCCTTCCTTGTGAATTACGATTATATAACAAAAATGAATTTTTTTAACATAACAATCAGTATGAATGGGAAAGAGATGGAACTGAAAATCAGTGAGGACCGACAGAAGGAAGTGCGCCGACAGCTCTGCACAATGGCAGCGGGAAAGGCGGTTATTGAATGAGGGGATATCTTTCCGTTATATCGGGCTTTCTGCTTCCGGCACTGCAGCTTCTGATTATACAGAGATACATAACGACCCTTTTCGGTCCAGGAAACAGAAAGCCTGCAGGCATGATAAGCTGGTTTTTATACTATGCTTTCCTTGTGGCAACAGGGTTTGAACTCCTGTTTCCTCCGCAGTTTCTTCTGGTCGGGAATATCTTTATGGTATTTATGATCAGTACCGTTACCAGAAAAGAGAGCCTGAAAAGGCGTTGTATCAGCACCCTTCTTATCTGTACGGTATGGATGGTGGTAGAAGTCATAGTGTTGCTCATCCTAGAGGCGGTCGGTATGGACGAATGCGTCATTGATGTTGCCGGAAGCTTCATATCCAAGATGTGTATGCTTCTGTTCTCTGTACTGCTTGACCGTTACACAAAGGAAAAGCAGTATGCAGAGATTTCCCTGCGATATTTTATTATAGTCCTTCTGGTGCCGGTATGCAGCATTTACATGATGCATCACATCTTTCTTATAGCGGCATCGCATACGGAATATTCTTTTTTCTCGGTGGCTGCGGGCATACTTCTCCTGCTTGTCAATTACGTGATTTTTACGGTGTATGACCGGATGGGACAGGCAGCGGAGCTTCAGTCCCGGAACCGGCTGTATGAACAGCAGTTAGATTTATGCAGCCATCAGGCAGAGGAACGGGAAGGTTATTATCTGGAACTGCGGCGGATGCGGCATGATATGAAGAACCACTTATCGGGGATTCTTGGCATGGTAAATGCCGGACAGACAAAAGAAGCCAGTGATTACATACAGAAGATGCTGGATGATGGTATCGGAACCGGCGCAGACGAAATCTCCCACACCGGAAACATCGTGGTGGATTCCCTTGTGAACCATAAGTATGCCCTTGCCCAGAAGGACGGCATCCAGTTTGAGGCAAGGGTATTTATTCCGTCTGTACTGCCGTTCCAGAGTGGACACCTAGCCATTATCTTTGGAAATCTGCTGGAAAATGCACTTGAGGCCTGTAGGAAGCTGCCGCAGGAGCAGCGATATATCGTACTGGAAGCTACTTATATAAAAGAAATGCTCCAGATTTGTATAAAAAATGGTAGTCCAGAGAAATTAAAAAAAGACAGCAGCGGACGATACCTTACCACAAAGAAGGATACCGGCTGTCACGGAATTGGTCTTGCCTCGGTAGAACAGGCACTGGTTGATTATGATGGAGAACTGTTCACCCAGTATGAGAATGGAGAATTTCGGGCATCTGCGGTGTTGTATAGTAATTCTATAGAGGAAAAATGACATATTATGTCGGAAATTCAACTTATAAGGTACAGGATTAGGTAAGAAATGCTATACTCCTGTTTAATAAAAACAGGAGGTGTTCATTATGTCAAAGAAACAGGCTAATATCGCAGCAACAATTTTAGAGAAGGTAGCTCGTAATTCTGTGAAAATGGCGGCAGACAGCAGATGTATGTATGTTCTTCATCAGCCGAAGCAGCCGGCAGGAATGAAAGAATTTCGTAAATAAATCGTTGCTGCAAGAGGTAAATACTGCAATATCTGTCGAGTAGAGATTACTCATGGATATGGCAGTATTTTTTTGTGGAAAATATTGTTAGCTGGAAGAAGTACTTCTAGTATAGCATAAATTAATTGACTAGACTGACCATATTGGGGGAGAAGGCAATGCTTTTGTGACTTATCTGAGACATATTGGAACCATTAATTACTTTAAATCCTACTAGACAAGTGAATTAGGTTAATTATAAAACATAGGAATAAAAAGCCAAGAAGAACTTTTATATACTGTTTACAAAGAAATACAATAATTAATTGGGTGCAGTTTTGCATGCTTTATTTTGCATGGGAACAGCACCTTTTTTTATTGTCTTTTTCCAGTGAAGTAAAACCCAGAGGTCCTCCAGATGTCCTTCATTTCAAAAAAATTACGAAATGGAGGACATTTGAATGTCAGAATGGATCAGGATCAGAGTAAAGGATTTTTATAAAGATGCGGTTGGTGAACGGGAATACACCTATGTGACCAGAGAAGTCTACGAGGCACTTGCCGATACGTTCCGCAAAGAAGCCCACGCACAGGAAATGCGGGATATCAGACATACGACCAAGGACGGATATACAGAAGGAGAAACGGAAGATCTGGTGGAGCTGACCGGGGAATCGGTAGAGGATACGGTCATCCGGCAGATGGAAATAGAAACCCTGCAGAAAGCAATGCAGTCACTCACCCCAGTGCAGAGAGAGCGGCTGCATTTTTATTTTTTTGAGGGCATGACATACCGGCAGATTGCAGCGAAAGAAGGGGTTGGAGAGAAGAACATCCGGGAGAGCATAAACGGTGCGGTAAAGAAAGTAAAAAAATATTTTGATTAATACCCCCTCAAAACGTGTTTTTCTGTGAGTACCTTATGAGAGGAACTTTTTCTGGACAGATGGTCTCTTCCGGGAATCCTCTCATGTCTCGTGTGTGGATACGACACAGGCAGACAAAACGTACATTGAAAAATGCCGGAGAGGAATGCAGGGCTCCGAGCGCAGGATGGAATCACGCCATATCCTGCCAGCCATATCCAGCAGTTCAGATACGTTAGCCGTTTCATGAGCCGTAACCGGGGCGCAGTGACACTCCTGCAGCAATCGGGCAGATGTTCTTTCTGCCAGCCATGCTGTGAAAAAGATCGCATCTAAGGAGCCGAGCGGGAAAGCCGGGGTACAGCCTGTCTGTGGTGGACAGGCGCGAAGAGGGGAATGGCCTATAATGATACACCTTGAGATTAGCCAGCACGCAGTGGTGGAGGTGAGATACCTGTGATGTCTGCCTGTCCGAGTGGCAGGGACCAAAGACAGTCTGGACTGACTGCCCATGAAATGCCGGCTTTGGGATTTTTTCTTCTCTGTTTTGGCGGCGTTTTGGTTCCGGGGAGTAGTGACGAATAGGGACAGACACTTTTTATTTATGAAGTGAAGGATTATGGCAGTAAGACTTAATTACAGAAACCATGCGGCGGAGGGGAACTTCCGCCGTATTCTTGTGGAGTTAAGAAAAGCTGAAAAATGGGGAATGGAGGAAAACAGGAGATGAAGAAAGAAGATACCGAAATGATGTTAAGGATTTTTGAAACGGAGAGGGCAGGATATGCCTATCTTTATCCGAGTGATGGAGGGGAGCGGAAAGAGGACTATATCTCGACTACGGCAGAAAATATCGCAAATTATATCGGCAGCCACATGTTTGAGGCTGAAAAGATCGTCATCACAGATATGTGTGACAGGCTGATATTAGATACCTGCGGCTATTTTATCAATAGCTGTCCGAATCAGGAATTCTGCAAGGAAATCAATCCGTTCTTAATCCCAATCCAGATGGGAGAAAAGGACGCAGGAGAGGTGCTTTCAGTCAGCAGGGATGTATCGGAACAGTATTTCCGGGAAGAAGATGAGGCTGCAACCATGGCTGAAATCGGGATGATGTAAAGGTGTTTCTTCTGGGCAAAAGTGTTTGGCTTGGGAGAATGAATTTAACGTTCTTAAATTGCGGGAGGAAAAAGGGAAAAGATGATGGAAGGCGGAGCGAATGAGGTGCGGTATAAGATTGCCGAATTTCTCTTAAAAAGGATGCATGAAGATAAGCTGTTAACCGAGGAAGAATGGGAAAAAATCCGGGTTTTGAATGTCAAGACTTTCTCCCCGGAATTAGCAAAAGTATATCTGTAATAACACTGGATATATAAAGGACTATGTGGTAGTGTATGTTGCTGACAGGGAGTGCAAACCCTTGAAAATACTGGGAAAGGAGAAAAAAGCATGGCAAAAAAAGTGACTGTCATAAAGGCAGCAAAAGCGCAGAAACATACACAGGAAGAACGCAGGCTGAAAGTGTGCGGATATGCCAGAGTCAGTACCGGCAGTCAGGCACAGGCAACTTCCTATACTGCACAGGTCGAGTACTATACGGAAAAAATCGAGAGCAACCCCCTGTGGGAGTTTGCAGGGGTGTATGCGGATGAAGGAATCAGCGGAACAAACGTAAAGCACAGGGATGAGTTCCAGATGATGATTTCAGACTGTGAGGATGGGAACATCGACCTGATCCTTACGAAATCCATCACAAGATTTGCAAGAAATACGGTGGAATGCATCCAGACCATCCGAAAGCTGAAGGAGATCGGCGTTGGAATCTACTTTGAAAAAGAGAATATCAACACGCTGTCAGAAAAAAGCGAGCTGTTCATTACCATCCTGGCATCGGTGGCGCAGGGGGAATCAGAAAACATCTCAAGCAACAACCGCTGGGCGATACAGAAACGCTTTCAGGATGGAACCTATATCATATCCACGCCAGCGTATGGCTATGGAAAAGACGAGGATGGAAATTTAGTCATCATAGAATCCGAGGCAGAAACCGTAAGGTGGATTTATGAGTCTTACTTAAACGGCATGGGAGTGTATGTGATAGCAAAGGCACTGAACCAGAAAGGCATTCCAACAATCCGGGGTGCAGAAAAGTGGCAGGACGGGGTGATACAGGACATTCTGAAAAATCCCATTTATGAGGGAGATATGCTTCAGCAGAGGACATATACAGAAACAAGGTTCCCATTTGTCCGCAGGGTAAACAACGGACAGAGAAACCAGTATCTCATCAAAGACAGCCATCCGCCAATCGTCACACATGAGGAGGCAGAAGCGGTACGCAACCTGATGGCATACCGGGTGGATGTACTGCACATGAACAAGAGTGACTACACCAAAAGATACCTGTTTTCCGGCAGAATCATCTGCGGAGAGTGCGGAAGAACCTTCCGGCGGCAGAAAATCTACATCGGGAAACCATATGAAAAAATCATCTGGACGTGCAGCGGACATGTGGAGGATAAAGAGCGCTGCTGCCTGAAAGCCATCCGGGAGGATGTGCTGCACCGGGCTTTTACAGACATGTGGAACAAGCTGTACACCAATCAGGGAACGATATTAGAGCCGCTGTTAAAAGAGCTGACAGAACTTGTGGCAGCAAGGCAGGACAGTGAGGAAATCAGACAACTGGATAAGGAAATCAAAGATATAAGCGGGCAGAGCCAAATCCTAAACCAAGTCATGAGGAAAGGATATATGGACTCTGCTCTTTTTATGGAGAGCAGTAGCAAGCTTGGCTGGCAACTGACGGAATGCAGGAGAAAAAAGACACTTTTGACCAGAAAGCTGAGAAGGACAAAAGAAATCGTGCGGACCGAACAGCTTATCCAACTGATCGCAGAACAGGACGGATTAATGGAGGAGTTTGACGAGCAACTGTTTAAAATGACAGCGGAGAAGATCGTGGTCTCCAAAGAACACGACATCACCTTCTGCCTGTACAACGGACTGAAACTGACGGAGAGGGGAGGTGGACAGGATGCAGTGGCACATGCCAATCGGCTATAAAGTTGTGGATGGAAAAATCACCATCTGCGAAGAGCAGAGAAAGATTGTGGAACAGATATTTACAGACTATGACAGCGGAGTGGCGGCAGGCAGGATCGCCCAGAACCTGAAAGGGAGAAACATATGCAATGCAAAAGGGAAAGTGTCCTGGACCCATGCATCCATTGGCAGGATACTGGAAAACCCAAGCTACCTTGGCACAGAATACTATCCGCAGCTCATAGGAGAGGAACTGTTTGAGAGAGTCCAGCGCAGACGGGAAAAGGTGAGGGCAGAGCTTGGAAGGGCAGACCACCGGTCCGGCAGGGATGAGAGAATCCTCTTCGGAGGTGTCATCTGGTGTGCAGAATGCGGGGCAGTATGCAGCCATATCCAGCCGAGCCACAAAAAAGAGCGTGGCGGCACTGCCAAGTGGAAGTGCAAGAGTTATGTGACTGGCAGAGCAAAAAACTGCAGGAACAGTTTTATTACAGACGGGCAGGCAAAGCAGGTGTGTGTGGAAGCCATCAATGCAGTGATACGAAACAAAGGCCTGCTCCGGGTACAAAGGCAGGAGGAAAAGGTCAGCCCTCAGTACCGGGTTCTGGAGCGGAACCTGCAGCGGATGAAAGAAGAACAGGAACGCACAGAAACAGACCTGATGAAATTGCTCTATGAAAGGGCAGAGGAACGCTACCGGACACTGGAGGTCAGGGATGGGGAGTTCCGGACAGAGGAGGTCAAAAACATCCTTGCAGGGAAAAAGGAACTGGAAACATTTGATGAAAATTTATATAGAAAAATAATCGCACGCATCTGGGTGCATGGCGGAAACATGGCAGAAGTGGAGCTTATCAATGGGAGCCGTGTCACAGCCGGGTACAAGGATTAGGAGGGAGAGCAGATGGCAGAAACAGCAAAAAAGATCAGCATGATACCTGCCAAGGTGCAGTATGACCGGAATGTGAAACTGTCAGAGAAGAAAATGAAGGTCGCTGCCTACTGCCGTGTCAGTACGGAACTGGAAGAGCAGGACAGCAGCTATGAGGCACAGGTGGAGTATTATACCAGCAAGATATCTGAAAACGAAAACTGGAAAAATGCCGGCATTTATGCGGATGACGGAAAGAGTGGAACAAACACCAAAAAGAGGGCAGACTTTAATGCCATGATACAGGATGCCCTTGCCGGAAAGATCGACATGATCCTTACAAAGTCGGTCAGCAGGTTTGCGAGGAACACGGTAGACTCGCTGGTGACCATCCGAAAACTGAAGGAAAAGAACGTGGCGGTGGTGTTCGAGAAAGAGGGGATCAATACACTGGAGGGAACCGGCGAAATCCTTATCACCATCTTAAGCAGCCTGGCACAGGAGGAGAGCCGCAACATCAGTGAGAACATCCGCTGGGGAGTCGTGAGGAAATTTGAAAAAGGCAAGGTCATCGTAAACTGCACAAAGTTCATGGGATACACCAAAAACGAGGATGGTGACCTGGTCATCGTACCCGAAGAGGCAGAGATCGTAAAGCTGATCTTCCGCCTTTATCTGGAAGGCTACAGTACCGGGAAGATCGCAAAGCATCTGGAAGAGCAGGGAATCAAGACCGCCACAGGGCAGGACAAATGGCATTCCACAGTAATAGACAAAATGCTCCGCAATGAAAAATACATGGGAGATGCATTACTGCAGAAAACCTATACGGTGGATTTCATGACAAAAAAGAAAGTCAAGAACACTGGAATCGTACCGCAGTATTATGTGGAAGATGACCATGAGGCAATCATTCCGAAAGAGCTGTTCTACAGGGTACAGGAAGAGATGATGCGGAGGGCATCCTTATGCAAGGCGGCTGTCACCCGGAAAAAGAACCAGAGGAGCAGGTATTCCTCCACCTATGCACTGACCGGCATGCTGATCTGTGGAAAATGCGGGCAGGAGTACCGGAGAGTCACCTGGGCGAGAAACGGGAAAAAGAAAGTGGTTTGGAGATGCAGCAACCGGCTGACCAACGGAGTGAAGAAATGTGGGGAATCCGAGACACTCGAAGAGAACGCATTAAACAGGGCAGTGATGGAGGCCATCCACAGGATCACGAGTGATGATATGGAATTTATGGAACACTTCCGGCAGAACATCATCCATGTCATCGGGAGCTACGGCACCGCAAAAGAGTCCGGGGAATACGAAGAAAAGATAAAAGAAAAGCAGGATGAGATGGTGGCACTAATTGCAGAGAATGCAAAGACCGGCTCTTACACACCGGAGTTTGATGAACGCTACCGCACCATAGCAGAGGAAATCAATGCCTTAAAAGAGGCACAGAAAACAGCCAGAAACGAGAAACAGATGTCTGACAGCTATGAACAGAGAATCCAAGATATCGACCATTACTTAAGCACAAGCACCTGCCAGATACCAGAGTTCGACAATGACCTTGTGAGACGGCTGATCTCCACCATCAAAGTGGAATCCAGCGAGAAACTGCTGATACAGTTCCAGTCAGGCATAGTCATGGAACAGGAGATTCGATATGAGTAAGACTGCGGCAGGAATGGCAGCAAGTAAATAGGAAACGTTGTTCCTGCCAGTTTATGGTAAGAATAAAATGCCCGATGATCCGGGCGTTTTATTGTTGGCATAAAAATAGGAAAGGACAGCAGGAGCAGAAAGCATATAACGGAAAATGAGTAAAAGAAAGTGGATATAAAAAAAGTACATGAAGTAAGTGTGCGACAGGAGGAGAAAAGCGTATGAATTATGAGCAACTGATAGAAGAACTGAGGGAGGAAATGTTACAGCTTGTAAACACCAAATGTGATGCACTGCTCCAGATGTATCGGAGTGGAGAACAGCATACAAATGTGAAGGATACGATCCGGGAAAGCTACCTTATCACAGTATCCCCGGCAGAACTGAAAGGGAAAAGACCGCTGGCAGTCCAGTTTGCACCGGGAGAATGGATAGAGACACCTACATGGAGAAAGGTGGCACAAAAGATTTTGCAGACCTGTAATGAACAGCCGGATATCCATGAAAAATTTATGGAAATGTGTGGAAAAGTAGCCGGACGCTGGAGGACGATCCTTGGCAGTTCACCGGAAGAAATGGATGTACCGATAAAGGTGGATGAGGAACTTTATTTTGAGGGGAAATTTGACACCGAGGCGATGTTAAACATGTTAGAGAAAAAAGTGCTGGAACCGGCAGGGGTTGATTACAGCAGCATTAAAATCCGGTATATGGGAAAAGGGCAGGAAGCAGCAAAAAGTGTAGAGCCTGTACCAGAGCAGGATGCTTTGGAGCATGAGGAGCAGGAACAACATGTACCGGTGCAGACAATGTGAAGAATGGATGGAATCAAGACTCCGAGTCTATGGCAGGTTTGGAGTTTTTCTTATGTTCATTTTCCAAATGTAAAAATTGATTGTATAAAAGAAATGGGTAAGTTATAATATAGGTGTGGTCAGATGCCTTTTTGGGGATGACTATATCTGTTACAAAAAGGAGGAAGGCCAGTGAATACAGAATTGAAAAATGCAGTGAAAGCAACAGATTCAAAAGCACAGTATGATACGAGTGCAAAGCGTCTGTTAGGACAGAAAAGCATACTGGCACATATACTGGTAAAAACAGTTGATGAGTTTAAGGGCATGAATCCCAAGGATGTG
>ENA-OZKJ01000572-OZKJ01000572.1-human-gut-metagenome-genome-assembly--contig:-NODE-572-length-13766-cov-5.078185_pt1 | contig 13766 bp, 10 predicted proteins | sample MGYA00244824_ERZ653760 | MGnify/ENA primary metagenome ERZ653760 (study PRJEB26926, sample SAMN06165255) | human gut metagenome | biome: ENVO:00009003; feature: ENVO:2100002; material: ENVO:00002003...
TACACTTCTAGCTTCGTCGGCAGCGTCAGATGTGTATAAGAGACAGATATAATATAATGAACAGTCCCCAATGGGTAGGTCTTGAGAATTTCAAAAGGTTACTGCAAGATTCATCAATACCACAAATTGCATGGAACGTGATACGCTTGCCGTTATTTTTAGTTCCGGCTCATGTATGCTGCAGTCTTTTGCTGGCCTATGGTGTCTACAGAATAGGTAATAAATATTTAAAACATATTTGCAGAACAGCCATTTATTTCCCTGCCATTGCTACAACTGCTTCAGTTTCTATTGCGTGGGGATACTTATTTAATAAAGATTTAGGAGTCTTTAACTGGGCACTAAAGGAATTGGGGATTATTACAGAAGGGATTCCCTGGCTTACATCTTCAAAGTTCGCAATGATTTCTATTGTTATTTTTAGTATTTGGAAATTTTCCGGGCTGCATTTTTTGTATTATCTTATTGGATTTGAAAATATTCCTGTAACCTATTATGAGGCAGCCAGAATCGACGGCGCAGGTGAATGGACATTATTCAGAAAAATAGTCCTTCCTCTGTTAACACCATCTATTTTCTATGTATTGCTCACAACGATGATAGGAACTATGCAGGCATTTGATGAACCTTATTTTCTTACACATGGAGGACCTGGAGATAATACGAGGACAGTTGCCATGTTTATTTATGAGAAAGCTTTCCAATCTTATGATATGGGATATGCATCCAGTGTGGCAGCACTTTTATTTATTGCGGTATTTATTTTGACAGCGCTTCAACTTTATTTGCAGAAAAAATGGGTAAATTATGATTATGAGTAGAGGAGATTAAAAAATGCATGGTAAAATAAAAAAAGTATTTTTTAGGGTAATACATTATGCAATTATGGTGATGATTACAGTTTTAATGTTAATGCCTATTGGATGGATGTTGGGAACTTCTATGCGGCAATCCAAAGAATCTTTTGTGCTGCCGCCCAGTTTTTGGCCTACCCAATTCAACCTGGATAATTTTAAGCAAGTATTTCATGCAATTCCGATTTTGAAATTTGCGTGGAACAGCCTTTTTATAACTTTTCTTGCGGCGGCATTTATGGTGTTGTTTACCAGTATGGCAGCTTATGCTTTTGCACGAATTAATTTTAAAGGAAAAAATATTCTTTTTATATTTATGTTGGCGGGTTTAATGATACCCGTACAATCCATAATTGTACCTGTATTTCTTATAATAAGAAAACTGAATTTAATTGATACGAAATGGGCTTTAATTGTAACTTCAATATATTATCCCCTTGGATTACTCATGCTGAGACAGTTTATGATGACCATTCCAAAAAGTTATGATGAGGCGGCGGTATGTGACGGGGCAGGGAAGCTGACTATATTTTTCAGAGTTATTCTGCCTATGAGTAAATCAACTATTATGGTAGCATTTGTAATGCATTTTGTAAGCGTATGGAATAATTTCTTCAGCGCCATGATTTTTTTAAACAGCACTGCGAAAATGACCCTTCCTTTAGGAATTACGGTATTGAATACCACAGACGGCAATTCCAATATGCCGCTGATGACCTCGGCAGTGCTGCTTACATTAATACCGCCCATGATTATTTATATATTTGGACAGAAATATTTAATGCAAGGGAATATGATATCAGGTGTCAAGAGTTGAAGGCAGTTATGCATTCAAAATAAAAAATAAAAAGCAGGAGGTAAAAAATGCGAAAGAAAGTAAAGGTAACAAAAAAACTGGCGGCAGCAGGTTTGGCAGCAATACTTGCATGTCAGGTAATGGGCTGTGGCACAGGGGAAAAACCAACGAAAGATGTGTCTGATGAAAAAGTTTCAGAAGTGAAGAGTCAGGATACATCAAAAAAGGAGGTATTGAAAGTGGCGGTTTCTTCCAGTTCTATTTCAGAAACAGAAGGAACGGCGCCAATGGAAGAAATGTTCAGAGGATTTGAAGAACAAAATAACTGTGAAGTAGAAATTGTAGTGATTGCACATGACGGATGGGCAGATTACCTTACAAAATTGCAGACTATGATGGTCTCCGGAAACGGGCCGGATTTGTATCAAAACCCACATGAAGGCGGACGTATGGCAAATTCTCTTGGATTATGTGCGCCTCTTGATGATTACATTTCTGAGCATCCGGAAGAATGGGATGAGTTTGTAAAAGTTACCCCGGATTCTCTGGAAAAGGCAAGAGAAGTAGATGGTAAAATATACGGACTGCCTTGTTTCTATCAGACAACCTATATGTGGCTTAATACGGACAGGCTGAAAAAAGCAGGACTTGAAGTTCCGGATATAGACTGGACATGGGATGAGTTTGAACATTATCTGGAGGTACTTTCGAAACCAGATGAAAATGGTAATAAACAGTACGCCTGGGCGATTCCAGATTATTATTTTGTTTATAATCAGTGGCTTTACTCATTTGGAACAGGATATCTGGATGATGACTACAAAGAGGTGACTTTTGACAGTGATGCGTCCATAGAACTTATGAAATTTTGTGCTGATGCGGTAAAGAATGGAATTGCCCCTACTCCTGACAAAAATTACGATTATCTGCAACAGTTGGTTGACGGACATGTAGCAATGACAAATGCAGGGAGATGGATGATTAATTATTGTAATTCCAATGAATTTACAGATGTAGCAGTTGTGCGTGTGCCTCAGAAGTATTCCGACAGACAAGAATATGCCATTGGAAATTTTGAAGTCTGCAGCAGTACAAGTAAGTATGATTTAGCAGCAGCCTGCTGTTTTTACACAACAGGAAAAGACTGGGTGGAAAAATACTCCAATGATACTGCTAATATCCCGTCCAGAACAGATGTAACGCTGACGGACCCTACAACGGATAAAGGGTATATTAATCAGGATATTTTTGATACTTTACCTGATGGCTCTTATCCGATGCAGAATCCAACTTCTTTTACAGAAATCAGCAATATTTTTGACCGTGCGTTTTCATCCGTAATGGCAGGAGAAATTTCTCCTGAAGATGGCTGTAAACAGGCGGCTGAAGAAATGAGGGCTGCCGTAAAAGCGAATCCGGATTAACGGCCTAATAGGGTATCTGAATAACCACGATGGTATTTTTTCCAAGTGTACTTTGCACAGTGATACCATAGGCAGAACCATAATGATATTGTATACGCTGCTGTACATTATTCAGAGCTATGGAGGAATGGGTATGGCTTTCAGAAGGAGTCTCCGTTTGAAATAGGTGTGCGATTTGTTCTGAAGACATACCAATTCCATTATCTTCGATATAAAAAGTAATACAACTTTTCTCAGATTTAGCGGTAATAGCAAGCAAACATTCGTGTTCTACACCTTGAAAAGCATGAAGAAATACATTTTCAATAATTGGCTGTATTAAAAATCTTAAAATCTTTGTCTTTTTTAGTGCTTCCGGTATTTCAAAATGTACTTGTACTTCATTCAGCATTCTCAAATTCATAATTTTTATATAGTTGGTAAGAAAAGTTATTTCTTCCTGTAATTCTATGAAATAATCCGTACTTTTCATACAATAAGAAAGAATGTCTGAGAAGGAACCTAAGGCTTCAGCCAGAGAGTCTGCCTGCTGTATTGCAGCCATCCATTTCAAACGGCTGAGAGTATTGTAGATAAAATGTGGCGTAATCTGATTTTGCAGAGAATGAAGCTGTAGTTCACGCTTTACATTTTCTTCGTGATAAATCTGTTTTATCAGATGGTTGATTTCGTCCAGCATATGCTGAATCATTCCATTGACTTCTCCGATTTCACCAGGGGAATTTTCAAAAGTTACCTGAAGGTCACCATTTGAAACCTGCAGAAGCTTTTGTTTCATTGTAGTGATAGGTTTTGTAAAGTTTGATATAACCATCCAAATAGTGAAGGTGATGATAAGAATAAGGAGCATCATACTCAGCAGTATAGTATAAAAAATAGTCTGGCGGTAGCTGAAGACATTGGATGTATTTGAAATGGTGGCAACACGCCAGCCAGTTGTATCTGACACATTGGTAAGGGTGTATACATATTGTTTATCCGATATGGCAGAGGCCGTGGTATTTTTTAATTGATTCTTTAAAGGGAAGCTATCGCAGATATCAGTCCCTATTAAATCCTTTTGTTCACAAAACACAATGTGATCATTCTGGTCTAAAAGATAACAGTCCCCTGTATTTTCAACATAATTCCGACTGCATAATTCAGCAAAAGCAGAGGCCTTAATATTAATATAAAAAGCCCCATAGAGAGAATTTTCGGTTTTGAAATGATTATTAAACCCGATTCCGTAAGTGACAATATAATCATCATGGGGCTGTACCAGCATATTACTTTTTTTAATTCCGCTTATGAAAGGAACACCGTCCGTTGCCTGCAGTTTTGAGAAATCAGTATCATGGGCATTAAAGCTGTAATAACTGTCTTTATAAAGTGCATAGGTATCACTGATGGCGTAATAGTCCTTTTCAGATGTGTCGTATATTAAAGAAGACTCGATGTCGGGATTTGGTAGCATGATTTCACGGAACAGAAACATCTGAATAGAATATTTGTCCTTTGATTTTTCAGTTATTGACAGATTAGTATAATCTTTCCTCAGAAGAGAAGATATCTCTATGGTGTTCAGCGGTTTTTTTGCTATAGTTTCAATGTTGGAAAAATAGCGCTCTATGCCGTTTAGAACCTGAGAGGCATTTTTAGCTTTTGTGTCTAAAACAATATCTTCTACAACGGTAAAGGCATAATGATTTAAATAGTAAATTTCCAAAAAGCTAACTGATAAGATGATAAGCATCAAAGGAAATAAAATGCGGAAACGAAGAGTCTTTGTAATACTCAGAAATTTTATATACATAGCCGCCCTCTTTTCATTCAAATGATAATTTTAGATTAACAAAATGGAGGTATTTTTTCAATGGATAAAATAAAAATTATTTTAGATACGGATATCGGGACAGATATAGATGATGCACTGGCTTTGGCATACCTGCTTATGAAACCAGAATGTGAATTAATGGGGATTACCACTGTGACAGGTGAAGCGAAAACCCGGGCAAAACTGGCAAGTGTTATATGTAAAGCCGCTAATAGAGGGGATATTCCTATTTATCCCGGAAATGAGGAATGTATTCTGATTGAACAGAAAGAAAAATTCGCGCCTCAGTCTGCGGTTCTTGAAAGATGGCAGCACGAAGAAAAATTTCCTGAAGATCAGGCACTATCATTTATGCAGAGAACGATCAGGGAAAATCCGGGAGAAATTGTATTAGTGGGAATTTCGCCTATGGGCAATATTGCCAGGCTATTTCTTTTGGATTCGGAGATACCATCATTGCTGAAAGGTTTATACCTCATGTGCGGCAAATTCAGTGAATATGATTTTAAAAATTGGTACAGGGAAGATGATGCAGGTGACGGCGATTTTTCTGCTTTTGAGCCTCATAACATAAAAAAGTTCATGGCAGGAGGTTCACTGGAAATGAATGCTTTAATCGACCCTTACGCAACAGCAGTAGTTTACCAAAATACAGGAAATATACATCGTTCTGTTGGTGTGGATATGACGCATAGAGTTACTCTGCCAATGGATGAATTTCAAAAAAGATGTGCAGAACATCCCCTGTTCCGCCCGATTTTGGATATGGCAGGTGTTTGGTTCAGGACAAAAGATGAGGTATGTTTTCATGACCCATTGGCAGTGGTCAGTATTTTTAATGATAGTGTCTGCAAATTTGTACGTGGAAATGTATCTGTTGAATTAGGCAGCAAATCTTTGATGGGATATACTTTGTTTGAAGAAAATTTGAATGGAAAGCATGAGATTGCCTGCAGCGTTAATACAGAAGCATTTTTTGATGAATATTTTTCAGTGTTTCAATAATGGTAATATATGTAAAATGAACTTTTTTATAGAATTTCTCATATCCTTTAGCTATAATTAGAGAATAGACATACAAAGGCCTGGAGGAATAATATGAAGGAGAAATCAGACATAGTGTACGATACAACGGTAGTTATCGCTGAAGATGAATTGTTGGTAAGAATTGGAATTAAGTCAAGTGTTGATTGGGAAAAAAATGGCTTTAAGCTTCTCGGGGAAGCAGCAGACGGCAATGAAGCCATACAGATGGTGAGAAAATTCTTACCTCACATTTTACTGCTTGACATTAAAATGCCAGGAATGTCTGGCCTGGATATACTTAAGATTATACAATTAGAGAAAATTCCTACCAAAGTAATCATAATAAGCGGTCTGGATGATTTCATGTCTGTAAAAAGCGCTATGCAGTCAGGCGCATATGACTATATTCATAAGCCAAGGATGGGATATGAGGATTTACTAAAAATTATGCTTCAAATTCAACAGGACTGCAGAAAAGAAGAGAGAAAATCTCTGTTACAGGAAGAGGTTAGTCCGGAAGTTCTGTTTTTACAGAAAATAGCAGGCGATGAGAAACCAAATGAACAGGAAATATTTTCATCAGAAACAAAAAAGCTATTTGAAGAACGTAGTTTTTGTTTCATATACAGTTCGCTGGTGGGGGTAGCCAGGAAGAAGCAGCAGAAGGTAAATTTTGATGAAAAGGTGTTGTACAAAACAACAGAAAATCTGATAACAGAATTTTGCAGTCAGAGAAAAAATATCTGGTTTATTGTGCCAAAGCAGGGAAGATATTTTTTCCTGCTTACAACAGGATTTTATGATGGTGCTTTTATCGAAAGAAAAGCAGAGGAAACGGCCATTGCGCTTCGGTCTATGGTGAAAAGATTTATAAATATGGATTTGGTATCGGGAATAAGTTCATGGCAAAATCAACCAGACAAGATTTTGGAAACCTGCGGACAGGCGCACACTGCATACGAAGCTGCGTTTTTTTATAATTCGGGAATTCAAAAATATAGTAGTATCAGATTTGCGGATGAGGAGGAAATGAAAGAATGCAGCCGTTTGGCGGAATCTATGGGGTTGTCTGACGGAATTGACAATATAGGAATACATATAGAGAAGTTTTCTATGTTGTGCAGGATTCTTGGGAAAGCGTTCTGTATGAGCAGGCGGCAGTTGATTTATCATCTGCAGAATATGATGTATCAAATCTCAGAGCAGGATGTGGTCCTTTGTGAAGAATGGTATGAAAAGCTGTATGCCTGTAATAACCTGGAAGACTTAGAAGAAGTATATACTTTATGTCTGAAGGATTATAGACATCAAAGGGGAAGAAGGTACGGAAATACAGTAGGGATGATTGCAGAATATCTGCAGAAAAATTATAGTTCAGATATTTCCCTTGCTCTTTTGTCCAGAGTATTTCATCTGAATGAACATTATATAAGCAGGGTATTTAAGGAGGAAACAGGTGAAAACTTTCTTTCATATCTAAATAGAATTAGGATTGAAGAAGCCAAAAAACTTTTGTTGGAGTCTGATAAAAAGATATATGAGATTGCTGAGGAGACTGGGTTCCAGAGTTCTGTTAACTTTAATTATGTTTTTAACCGTTTTGCGGGAATATCTCCGAAAATGTTTCGGGAACAGTTTGGAAAGAAATGAGGTGGACAGTAATGAAATTACAGCATGGAATTTATTATGCATATTGGGAAAAGGAATGGAGCGGCGATTATTTATATTATATCGAAAAAGCCGCAGAATTAGGTTTCGATATTTTGGAAATTGCTGCGGGACCTTTAGCTGAATATACCTCCGGGTATATGAAAAAAATTAAAAATAAAGCGAAAATGTGCGGTATTCGTATAACAGCAGGACATGGGCCTTTAAAAACACAGGATATCAGCTCTGGTGATAAGAATATAAGAGTCAAAGCGCTGGAATTTTATAAAAAACTTTTCAATAACATGGCTGAGATGGATATCAATCTTATAGGGGGAGCGTTATATTCATATTGGCCCGTTGATTACAGCCTTCCGTTTTCCAAGGAAGAAACATGGAAAAGAAGTGTGGAAGGAGTTGGTTTAATGGGTGAGACAGCTAAAGTGTATGGGATAACATTGTGTATGGAAGTGCTGAACCGGTTTGAGAATTATCTTATTAATACGGCCTGTGAAGGAAAAAAGTTTGTGGAAGAAATAAATATGGATAATGTAAAACTTATGTTGGATACCTTTCATATGAATATAGAAGAGGTGAGCATGGGTGAAGCTATCCGCACATCGGGCCAATGGCTGGGGCATTTTCATACTGGTGAATGCAACCGAATGGTGCCTGGTAAAGGAAGGATGCCCTGGAGGGAGATACGTGAGGCACTTGAAGATATTCGGTATCATGGCGCTGCAGTTATGGAGCCTTTTGTACAGATGGGTGGAACTGTCGGAAAGGATATAAAAATCTGGAGAAATATGTATAATTGTGTAACAGAAGAAATGCTTGACCTTGATGCCCGGGAGGCATTGACATTTCAAAGATATATGCTGGATTATGACTGAAGCTGATAAATATCTTGCAATCTGTCTCCGAATCCGCTACAAAAGGAGAAACCATGAAAAGAGCAGGAAAATTAGCATTACTTCTCTTTGCACTTACCCTGACTACTGTACTTGGCGGATGCCAGGACAAAAAGGAAAGCGGTAAAGAGTTCGCAAACAACGAAAGTTCCACAGAAACAAAAGCGGAACCAACCATGGGAGGTTCCATTGTAGTAGGAATTACTTAGGACCTTGAGGATAGTCTTGACCCACACAAATCGGTAGCGGCAGGAACGAAAGAAGTCCTATTCAACATTTACGAAGGTTTGGTAAAACCTGATGAACAGGGAAATTACACAGACGCAGTTGCACAGTCCCATGAAATTTCAGAAGACGGAAGGGTGTATACCTTTGCACTCAGACCGAATGTGAAGTTTCATGACGGAAATACGGTAACTGCAGAAGATGTAAAATATTCCATAGAGCGCTGCGCCGGTATCAGTGAGGGTACGACTCCACTGGTAGCGGCGTTTTCTAATGTGGATAATGTCCGGACTCCTGATGAGAAAACGGTGGTGATCAATCTGAAAGAGGCGGATACGGAATTTCTGGCGTACCTGATAGTAGCCGTAGTGCCAAAGGACGGGGCAGATCTGGATACACAGCCTGTGGGAACCGATCCCTTTATGTATGAGTCACGTTCACCTCAGGAGAATATTAAGGTGAAAAAGTTCGCAGACTACTGGGACAAGGGACATCAGGCTTATCTGGATGAAGTGACTTTTAAAGTTGTAGCAGACAGCAACGCCATTGTGACAGGATTAAAAGGCGGCTCTATTGACATGTTTGCAAGACTGGATTCCACCCAGACGGGCCAGCTTGATGAAAAGGACTTTACCATCTATGAGGGCGGCATGAATCTGGTGCAGGCTTTGTATCTGAACAATGCAGAGGAGCCTTTTAACGATGTAAAGGTTCGTCAGGCACTCTGTTATGCAGTAAACCGCCAGGATGTGCTGGACATGATAGCTGACGGTAAAGAAACTATCATCGGCAGCAGTATGTTTCCGGCCTTTGAAAAGTATTATATGCCCGAACTGGCTGACAAATACAGCCAGGATACAGCTAAGGCAAAGGAACTGCTTGCAGAGGTGGGATTTCCGGATGGATTTGATATGACTATCACAGTGCCCTCCAATTATCAGTAGCATGTGGATACTGCCCAGATTCTGGTAGAACAGTTAAAACAGATTGGCGTCAATGCAAAAATCCAGCTTGTTGAGTGGGACAGCTGGCTCAGCGATGTCTACACAGACAGAAAGTTCCAGTCTACTGTGGTTGGTGTGGATGCCGTCTATTTAAGCGGCCGGGCACTGCTGGAGCGGTTTACCTCGGATGCCTCCAAGAACTTTATCAACTTCAATAACGAAGAATATGATAAACTCTACGAGCAGGTGCAGAAGAGCATTGATGACACAGAACAGGTTGAACTTTACAAGAAAATGGAAACAATTCTGGCAGATGATGCCGCCAATGTCTATATCCAGGATATGGCCAGTGAAGTGGTGCTTAGAAAGAATTTTGGCGGATATGTATTCTATCCCCTTTATGTACTGGATATGGCAAAGATTTACCAGACAAAATGAGCCGGGTAACTGCCCGGTGGAAGAGGAGAAGGATAGAATGAAATATACGATAAAAAAATAGGAACTCTCATTATTACGCCTAAATTATTCATGGAACAATATCTGAACTGATAACTGTACCATGAAATTAAAAATGCTCTATGCAGTCATAACATCGCTCAATTTCTCTGTCAAAAGGGCGCAAAGTCCCTATCGCAGAGTTCAGAGCAATTGTTAAACTGTTAAGGTTCGTTAATAGGTGCTATTCCAGCTGTACATTTAGCTTGCCGATATTAAAAATTGTCTTATAGAATTCACTCTTAAAGGGCAACTACTGCAAAGCTTGAATGTGATATATCTTGCTGAACGAACTACTTTTACAGCAATCTTCAGCAGTTTTAAACGGACGGTATCAATACGTTACTTTCGCATATTTGCTGATAACGCCAATCGTCTAAACCAATTAAATATGTTATACGCAAGAGCGTGTACTTGAAGTCTGTTGGCATTTAGAATTCGGGTATGACTGCTTACGGAAGTAAAATCTCAAAACCAGATTTACTCTCTTTGATAAAGTTTTCCATCAGTCCTCGCTTACAGTAAAATTTGATAAGATACTCTGGTGATGAATCCATGTTTGTGACAATGAATGTGTACATGTAAACCATCTGGTTTTCCGGCTTTTCAACCTTGCATACTACACGTCTTTCATAAGGCCATGGACCAGCTTTGTACATGAATTCACCATAAACTACTGCATAATCGACTTTGTTATTTCTAGTGATTTCATCAAGCTCATCCACAAGATGGGATGTTTTTCCACGGAGAATACCATTCTCCTTCAGCCGGATTACATAACAAGCGGATGGTATCCATTGCTTTGATAATGAAAGTTAAAGGCTCTGCCTTCCTGTTTACCGTATGCATCAAGAAGAGTGGAATCCAAATCCAGAATGACAGCCTGTGGCATCTGAACACTGTAAACTCTTTTTCGAAGTATTCTGCCAATTGTAAGGAATTGGTTTAAAGTATCTTCATCCATACGGTTAAAGAATCTTGATACCGTAGGTTGTGAAGCTAAAGCATCTTTATTTAGCACTGGTTTAAATACTGGATCATTTGTAAGTTCATCTGAAGCATCATCTTCAAAGTAACCTGCAATGATCATATATATCATCTGAAGGAGATTCTCCTTGTCAGTGTGATATCTAAATGATGCAGAATCATTTGTCTTAAATGAGTGACTGAAAAGTTTATCAATGCCAAGTTTGCTTACGAATTCTTTGATAAGAAGTAAGCCTGCATCGGAGGATAAATCTCCTCCATCAAAATTTATTCTGTCTATTGCTTTCTAGTGATAAGGTGTTTACAATACTCATAAAGGGCTCCTTTGGGTTATTATTTAAGATTCGACACCTTAATTTTACCACAAATGGATGCTCTTTTTTTATTCACTTGATAGGTGAAACAGCAATATTCAATTAAAATACAGTAATCATGTGGCTTTCAGCCACTTCACACGGCATAGCCGTGAATAAATATAGGTTTATTTATACTTCCGCTCTTTTAACCCTGGCATTTTATAAAACACTTCCCACCAGATACACCACAAACGCAGCCACCCAGGCGATCACACACTGTCCGATCACAACACCGACCGCCCATTTGCTTCCAAGCTCCCTCTTAATGGATGCAATTGCTGCCACACACGGCGTATACAGAAGGCAGAACACCAGAAGGCTGGCTGCCGATACCGGTGTGATACATCCAAGCAGCGCCGACGTCTGACCAAACAGTACAGACAAGGTAGATACCACGCTCTCTTTAGCCATGAATCCGGTAATCAATGCCGTAGAAATCCGCCAGTCACCAAATCCCATCGGTGCAAATACCGGTGCGATCACACTGGCCACCGTCGCCAGGATACTCTCCTGAGAATCACTGACAATATTCAGATGGCTGCTAAAGGTCTGTAAGAACCAGATCACCAGTGTTGCCATAAAAATCACGGTAAACGCACGCTGTAAAAAGTCCTTTGCCTTGTCCCACAGAAGATGTCCAACATTCTTTGCTCCCGGCATCCGGTAATTGGGCAGTTCCATCACAAACGGTACGGCATTGCCTTTAAAAAGAGTTCCCCGGAATACCAGTGCCATCAGGATACCCATCAGAATACCGCCAAAATACAAAGCAATCATCACCAGTGCGCCATGCTTCGGGAAAAATGCCGCCGCAAAAAAAGCATAGATGGGAAGCTTCGCCGAACAACTCATAAACGGTGTCAGAAGAATCGTCATCTTACGGTCACGTTCCGAAGGCAACGTTCTGCTCGCCATAACTCCCGGTACTGTACATCCAAAGCCTACCAGCATCGGTACGATACTTCTTCCGGAAAGTCCGATCTTTCTGAGCAGCTTGTCCATCACAAAAGCCACCCTTGCCATATATCCGCTGTCTTCCAGCATAGATAAAAAGAAAAACAGTGTAACGATGATCGGCAGGAAACTCAGGACACTTCCCACGCCGGTAAAGATTCCATCCATTACCAGAGACCGAAGGACACTGTTGACATTCGCTGCCCCCATCCACTGATCCACCAGACCTCCCAGCGCATCGATACTTACTTCCAGGATATTCTGTAAAAAAGCACCGATCACTCCAAAAGTCAGGAAAAATACCAGCCCCATGATCCCGATAAAACACGGAATCGCCGTGTATTTTCCGGTGAGTATCTTATCGATCTTCACACTTCGCAGATGCTCTTTACTCTCCCGTGGTTTGACCACTGTCTCATCGCAGACATTTTCAATGAAATCAAATCGCATGTGCGCAATTGCCGCCGCCCGGTCAAGACCACGCTCTGTTTCCATCTGTTTCACGATATGCTCCAGCATCTCTTTTTCATTCTGATCCAGTTTCAATGCCTCGAGAATCAGTGTATCCCCTTCTGCCAGCTTCGCCGCCGCAAAACGGACAGGTATCTGTGCTGCCTTTGCATGATCTTCGATCAGATGCATGATCGCATGCAGACATCTATGTACCGCACCACCATCTTCATTGGCATCACAGTAATCTGTCTCCCTTGGTCGTTCCTGATATTTTGCCACATGCAGCGCATGGGCTACCAGTTCATCAATACCTTCATTCTTCGCCGCCGAAATAGGAACCACAGGTATCCCCAGCATCTCTTCCATCTGGTTGACCAGAATCGATCCGCCGTTTTCCCGTACCTCATCCATCATATTCAGGGCAAGCACCATCGGAATATCCAGCTCCATCAGCTGCATGGTCAGATACAGATTCCGCTCAATATTGGTAGCATCCACAATGTTGATGATTCCTTTCAGATGTTCATTCAGCACAAAATTTCTTGTAACGATCTCCTCACTGGAATATGGGGACATGGAATAGATTCCCGGAAGATCGGTCACCAGTGTGTTTTCTTTTCCCCTGATAGTTCCATCTTTTCGGTCCACCGTTACTCCCGGAAAGTTACCCACATGCTGACTGGATCCGGTCAGCTGATTAAACAGTGTGGTTTTTCCACAGTTCTGATTCCCTGCAAGTGCAAATGTCAGCACCTCTGTATCCGGCAAAGGATGTTCCGTTTCCTTCTCATGATATTTACCACCCTCTCCAAGTCCCGGATGGGGGATTACTGTTCGTTCTTTTTTTTCCGGTTTTACCTGTCCGGCATCCCGTATAT
>ENA-OZKJ01000604-OZKJ01000604.1-human-gut-metagenome-genome-assembly--contig:-NODE-604-length-13272-cov-7.286374_pt1 | contig 13272 bp, 6 predicted proteins | sample MGYA00244824_ERZ653760 | MGnify/ENA primary metagenome ERZ653760 (study PRJEB26926, sample SAMN06165255) | human gut metagenome | biome: ENVO:00009003; feature: ENVO:2100002; material: ENVO:00002003...
GAACCGCCTTGGTGCTGCCCCAAAAGTTTCGGAATTTCCGGTCATATTCTAAGCTAACCGATGACCAGATAATGTGATTATGAATGTGCGATTTGTCTATGTGAGTGCAGACCACAAAGGCGTGATTGCCCTTGGTGAACCGCTTGGCAAATTCCACGCCCAGGCGGCTGGCTTCCTCCGGCGTGATTTCACCGGGTTTGAACGATTGGCGCACATGGTAAGCGATAACATCATCCGCACCGCGCACTCGTCCGGTAGCGGCAATGTACTGTCGCTTTGCCAGAAGGAACTCTGCATCCGCAATCCTGCTGTCACACGCATAACCGGTAATGAGTCTGCCGTTATCTGTTTTCTTTGGATTGGCTACATAGTCGATGATGTCACTGATTGCCCGACTTTCTGTGCGCCCCTTGCCAACATGAAGCGGCATGATTCTTGTAGTTGCCATAATAGAAGGCCCTCCTCTCATAAATATTTTTGTTTTCGCTGAACTCTTTGCTTCTATCGTTGCAATAACTTTCTCCGCTGGGTATAATAAAAAAGAACATTCTACAACCTCAAAGGAGGGATTTCTATGATAGAACAGCTCATTGCTGAAGCAACAGAATGTGATTTCAAAGTTGCTCTCGAAACAAAAAAGCCAAAAAGCTGGTTAAAAAGTGTCAGTGCCTTTTCCAATGGAATCGGCGGCACTCTGTTTTTCGGAATCTCTGATGACCGGGAGCCTATCGGCTTGTCCGATGTTCAAAAGGATGCTGAAGCGATCAGCCGCTTAATCAAAGAACGTATCACACCATTACCGCAGTTTATCTTAAAGCCATTGCAGGAAGATGGTAAAAACCTGTTGGCTCTGGAGGTTTCTCCTGGCCGCAGCACCCCATACTATTACAAGGCAGACGGAGTAATGGAAGCATACATCCGTGTTGGAAATGAAAGCGTAATTGCACCGGATTACATTGTGAATGAACTGATCTTAAAGGGAACCAATCAGTCCTTTGACACCTTAACAACAGAAGCTGTGAAAAAGGATTACAGCTTCACACTCCTGGAGGCAACCTATCTGGAACGAACCGGCCTCCGCTTTGAGCCATCCGATTATGTCTCCTTCGGTTTGGCTGACAAAAATGGGTTCTTGACCAATGCCGGAAAGCTCATGACCGATCAGCACACAGTTTATAACTCCCGTATGTTCTGTACCCGGTGGAATGGCTTGGAAAAAGGCTCTATCTTTGATGATGCGCTGGACGATAAAGAATACGAAGGGAATCTGATTTATCTACTGAAAAGCGGCAGTGAATTTATTCGCAATAATTCCAAAGTCCGTTTTGTCAAAGAGGCACAGTATCGTGTAGACAAGCCGGATTATGCTGAACGAGCTGTGACAGAGGCTCTTGTCAATGCGCTTATCCATCGTGATTATATTGTGCTTGGCAGCGAAATCCATATTGATATGTTTGATGATCGGGTGGAAATCACATCTCCTGGCGGTATGTTTGGCGGCGGCTCAATTCAGGAATACGATATTTACAGTATTCGTTCGATGCGACGAAACCCTGTGATTGCTGACCTGTTCCACCGCATGAAGTACATGGAACGCCGTGGAAGTGGTCTGCGCAAAATCGTCAGTGAAACTGAAAAGTTGCCTGGATACACAGAGGCATATAAGCCCGAATTTTCCTCAACAGCAACAGATTTCAGGGTCATCTTGAAAAATGTAAACTACATCATGTGCGGTGCTTCCGTACATGATGCCGCACATGATACCGCACATGATACATCTGTGATCAGCAAGCAAAACTTGCTATTGGAATTTTGTGCAGACCCTAAAAGTCGAGATGAAATGCAAGCATATATTGATGTTTCCAGCCGTTCTCACTTCAGCAAATATTACCTCAAGCCTTTATTATCTTCTGGTAAACTTGAAATGATGTTTCCAGACAAGCCCAAAAGCAAAAACCAGAAATACACTACCGTTCATTCCAAATAACCAAGAAGCAGGGCGTTGGGTCTCATCTCCCATTGTCCTGCTTCTTTTTCATTCCAGATTATATTCGCATCATTTACCCATACACCCAATCCTGAATGGCAAATTTCAAACTCTGCACCTTGCCAATCAGCCAGATCGCAGCCAGCGGCAACCCCATCGGGCTAATCAAAAATGCCATAACCAGCAAAATTGCACCATTCTGCGGGGAATAGGTAATAAGCACAGCCACGCCAAGCAGAGCAATGACCGTGCAGATCAGACCAAGCACCAGACCGGATATGTAGATCAGCCCCATGCAGAGCCAGACAAGAAGCGTCAACACCAAAATGACCGGTGCAGTTACAACCATCAGCAGGCATTTCAAAATCTTCATTCCAGTTCCTCCCTCCAACGCTCCAGATGCCGTTTGCACAGGGCATCCACTTCTTTTACATCATCTTCTGTCAGTTCCCGTCTGCCTTTGGTCAGTTCAATCTCCACATAAGTCCGGTAATCATCGGATAAGAGGTCAAACAGTTCCCTGGGAGTATGGCACACCTCGCCGGTGCAATAGTGAAAGTCCTGGTCAAACTCAACCCTTACACATCCATAGCGGCTGATATAAACTTCGATGGTCTCGTCTGCGGCCAGGTAGTCTGCAAAAATCTCCAACACTTTTTCAAAGGTCAGCATCTGTTTTCACTCCTTTGCTACACTTTTTATTCTACTCATATTATCCGGTATGGACAGGCAAAAGACAAGGATACCGGCAAAAAGAAAAAGCGGAGGAAGGTGCGGCGAAGAAACGCCGTTCCTCCCTCCGCAAATGGAGTGTCTATCCCTGTTATGAAAGTTTAGAAAGCTGGGTAAGGATTTCCTTCACGCCCTCCCATAACTGCTCCTGCCGCTGGGATATATCCTCCAGATCGGCATCATAAACCCGTCCGGTCTCATGCACTTTGCGGGTCAGCTGATTTAAGTTGTTGCTGGAATATCGCATAAGGGAAACCAGTTCTTTCAGCTCCGGTAAATCCAGCTGCACCACATAGCCATCCACAGCCATCTTCCGCAGATAGGCACTCAGGTTTTCTGTTCCATATTGCTGCATCTTTTGACGGATCAATTCCAATTCTTCTGCGGACACCCAAAACAAAACCGGAACATCCCGCTTACGCTTTGCCATAGTTATCGCTCCAGCTCCCATTTCTTCGGGGCGGCAGGCTTATGGGCAGGCAGTTCCTGTTTGAGCTTATCCCGTACAGAGGGACGGGGTGGTTGTGTCTTTTCTCCCTGAGTGCGGCTGTGCTGCTGTTCTTCCCGCACCAGATCAATGAATCCATCCAGCACAGCAGGATGGCTGCTCAGGGCATAACCACAACGGACAGTTTCGGGGTTCTCGTTGTGAATGGTCTTAGCCCATTCTTTGTTGCGTCGGGAGTAGCGCCCATCCCAGTCCTGAAGCTGGACGGTGTTAGCCAGAACCAGAGACACACGCTCCATGCCATAGGTCTCGATCACACCCTTTGCCGCATCGTGACTGAGATACATTCCGTCGAAGTGTTCCCGCACCGCCGCTTCAATGGACTCTTTGCATTGGCGATTTACATTGTTGGAAGCTCGGTACTGCTCCAGCTCCCCATGTTCTCTCGCATAGGCAGCTGAATGGGGATAGACCGGTGTTGTTCGCAGTTCCTCTTTAGCTCTGCACACATCGTCGGCACGGTTTTCAATGCTGTCCCGGATCACATCCATATAGCCGGTCTCCAGCTTGTCAAAATAGCGGTACACATCTTCCAGCGGCGAAGGAGATTCCAGAAGGGCCTGTGCCTGAGCATCGGTCAGCACCAGTTCCTCCATCGCCATCACGATGTCCTCACGGATGGTGTATTCATAGGTGTGGTGCAGGATTTCTTCCGGGGGCTGGCTTTTCAGCCAGTCCCTGTACTTATCCTGCTCGGCAGCCATCTTTTCATAAAGGGCTGTATTCAGATCGTTGGTATTCATGTTATCGCACCTCCTCATGCTGTTTTGGTTTCTTGTCGGTACTGCGGGGCGGCACCGGGCGTTTCAGATGATCCAGCACCGAAGGCCGTGTGCTTTTGGCAACAACAGCTTCAGCGTGTGCCGGTCCCTTTCCGTCAATGTTTAGTAAGGTATCCAGCTCCACCAGACGGGCGTTTTTGCTTCTCAGTTCTTCTTCATAAAGGAATGGCTTTCCGACTTCCTCCTTTGCGGCAGCCTGCTGCTGACAGAGGTTATCCAGTTGTGCCTTTGCCGCCTCCAGACGCTGGGGCATCTGGGCAAGGGCATTGTCGATACGGGTAAGATTTCCGCGAGGGTCTGTACCAAGGGTTGCCCGGTGGGTCATCTGGCCTTTCAGCAGGAGTGTATATTCCTGTTTCCAGGCGGAAAATTCCACGGACATGGCATAACCCCGGTAGCTGCCGATCTGCACCGGATCGGAGGTTTTGACCTCCTTGCAGGCACCCAAAAGGGCTGCACCGGCATTCTCCTTATCGGTCAGCAGATCTCCCCGGATCTCCATACCGGCAAAGCCGTCCTCCGGGTGCGGGTGCGCTGCCAAAACCTCCAGATCGGATTCAAAACCCTTTATAAAGCCCTTGTGCTTTTCAATCTCCTCCGGGAAATATTTGAGCAGCTGGTCCTCCAGACGATACTGCTTGCTCTGGTGGTCTGCTTTCATCAGCTTCAGGCGGGATACCTCCACATCCAAATCCATACGCTCTTTGATACGGGGATCTCCGGCGCACAGAGCCTTGATCTCGGCAAAACTGAGGGCGGTTTCATCCACATCATCGCAGGAGCGCACCGGCGATTTAGAAGTCATGATCTGGCTGATAAATTTCTGCTTGTTCTCCACCGTCTGCCAGAGATAAGCGTCAAAGGTTCCTTCGGTCACATAGCGGTACACATGGACAAGAGGGTTCTGGTTGCCCTGGCGCTCGATACGGCCCTTACGCTGGGCAAGGTCTCCCGGCCTCCACGGGCAGTCCAGGTCATGCAGCGCCACAAGGCGGTCCTGCACATTTGTGCCTGCGCCCATCTTGGCGGTACTTCCCATAAGCACACGCACCTGACCGGTACGGACTTTGGAGAACAGCTCCTTCTTCCTGACTTCGGTGTTTGCTTCATGGATAAAAGCGATCTGGTCGGCAGGCATCCCCTGGGCAATGAGTTTCTGACGAATATCGTCATATACCGTAAAGGCCGGTTCCTGCTCCGGCAGGGGCACAGCGCCTTCCAGTGCATGAAGCAGCGGATTATCCAGCGTTTTCGCCGCCTTGCTTGCAGGAGCTTTTGCCTGCGGGGTAGAAATGTCGCAGAACACCAGCTGGGTCAGCTTGTCAGCTTTGCCATTCCGCCAGATCTGCATGATGTTGTCCACGCACTGATTGACCTTTGTGCCAGGTTCATCCGGCAGCATCTGGTTGACGATTCTCTGGTCCAGGCCCAGCTTACGGCCATCCGAGGTAATCTTGAGCATATTGTCCTGGGACGGGTCAACGGTTCCGCTGTGTACCAGCGATGCGCGCTCCGAAAGGGCCTTGACCATTTCCTGCTGATGTTCGGTAGGCTGCGCCACGATGTTGTGGTATTCCACCTCCGGGGTGGGCAGGTTCAGTTGGTCGGCGGTCTTGATGTCCGCCACTTCTTTGAACAGGTTCATCAGCTCTGGCAGGTTAAAGAACTTGGAAAACCTTGTTCTTGCCCGGTAGCCGGTGCCTTCCGGTGCCAGCTCCAATGCTGTGACGGTCTCTCCAAATCGGGAAGCCCAGCAGTCGAAGTGGGTCATGTTCAGTTCTTGCAGGCGTTCATACTGAAGATAACGCTGCATGGTGTAAAGCTCGGTCATGGAGTTGCTGACCGGTGTGCCGGTGGCAAAGATCACGCCACGGTTCCCGGTGATCTCATCCATATAGCGGCACTTGGCAAACATATCGGAGGATTTCTGCGCGTCCGATGTGGATAAGCCTGCCACATTTCGCATTTTTGTGTATAGAAACAGGTTTTTATAGTTGTGGGCCTCGTCCACGAACAATCGGTCCACACCCAGCTGCTCGAAGGTTACCACATCGTCTTTTCGCCCTTCGGCTTGCAGCTTTTCCAGTCTGGCTTCCAGAGACTTTCTGGTACGCTCCAGCTGCTTGACGGTAAAACGCTCGCCGCCGCTGGCCTGTACCTCTGCAATCCCCTCGGTGATCTCGTCGATCTGCTCATAGAGAAGCCGTTCCTGACGTTCCCGGCTGATGGGGATACGCTCAAACTGGCTGTGTCCCATGATGATGGCATCATAATCACCCGTCGCAATACGAGCGCAGAACTTCTTTCGGTTATGGGTCTCAAAGTCCTTTTTGGTGGTGACTAAGATATTGGCGGAAGGATAGAGGCGCAGAAACTCCGACGCCCACTGCTCGGTCAGGTGATTTGGAACCACAAAGAGAGATTTCTGGCACAAGCCCAGGCGTTTGGCTTCCATCGAAGCAGCTACCATCTCAAAAGTTTTGCCTGCGCCTACTTCATGTGCCAGCAGGGTATTTCCTCCATACAGCACATGGGCGATGGCGCTTTTCTGGTGTTCCCGCAGGGTAATGGCCGGGTTCATGCCCCCAAAAGTGATATGGCTGCCATCATATTCGCGGGGACGGGTAGAGTTCATTTCTTCGTTGTACTGGCGCACCAAAGTCTGGCGGCGCTCCGGGTCTCTCCAGATCCAGTCCCTAAAGGCTTCCCGGATAGCTTGCTGTTTTTGGGCAGCCAGGGTGGTCTCCTTGGCGTTCAGCACGCGGCGCTCTTTTCCGTCTGCGTCCTCTATGGTGTCGTAGATACGGACATCCCGCAGGTTCAGGCTGTCCTCCAAAATCTTGTAGGCATTGGCACGGCTGGTCCCATAGGTGGTATAAGCTGCCACATCGTTGTAGGATACGGAAGATTTCCCCTTGATCTGCCATTCAGCGGTAAAGGACGAATAGTTGACCTCGATACTGCGCTGGAGATAAAACGGGGTGTTGAAGGTTTCGTACATAAACTGCTGGATGTACTCTTTGTCGATCCAGGTAGCGCCCAGACGCACCTCGATCTCCGACGCATCCAGGTCTTTGGGCTGGGCGGCGCTAAGAGCTTCCATATTGACTGCATAAACCGGGTCCTGCTGTGCGGCCCGCTGCGCCTGACGCAGTTTGCGGCGTACATTGCCAGAGAGGTATTCATCAGCAGTCACATAATGGGGCGATCCGTCCTGTTCCAGCTGTCCCGGTACACGGAAGATCACACCTTGCAGTTCTCCCGCCAGTTCTTCTTTTGTTTTTCCGGTAAGCTGGCTCATATAGCCCATATCTACGCAGGCTTTTTCCGAGATGGACACCGCCAGTGCTTCGCTTGCCGTATCCACAGTAGCCACTGCCTGATGGGGCTTGATGGTCCGCTTGGTGAACATATCCGCCTTGCGCTCCAGCTTTCCGTCCTCGTCGATAACTTCCAGCGCACAGAGCAGGTAATAGGAAGAATCATCTGCATAGGCCAGCCGGTTTGCACGGTCGTTGATGAGACCGTATTTGGCAGAAAAGCTGTCATAAAGCCGGTTCAGTTCCGCTTGTTTTTGGGTAATGGAGCTGTCTGGAACCGCTGCATCCATCTGAAGGTCGATCAGTTCCTGCACACAATCACGCAGTCCCACAAGACCTTTCACGCGGGCTTCGGCGGTGGTGTTGAGGTCAGGGCGCACCATACGGCTGTTTTCCCGGTAGTACACCTGCCCGTCTACAATGGCATAGGAATAGTTCTTCACATTGGGGTCAGCAGGAATGGAGGTGTCAATAGCTTCGCCTTCGCCCAGCTCCGGCAGCTCTGCCTCCTGATAAGTGCCATGAATATACTTCACAGCATCATGCAGCTGGTCGGAAAGCTCCAGTCCCTCGATAGGGTTCACGGTGTAATCCATACCATGAGCAGTGCTTACCGGCTCCTGTCTGCCCAGCACCATTTCCGGGTGGTCGATAAAATACCGGTTGATGGCAAACCCATCCTCCGTTTGTCCGGTTTGCGTCCACTCTGGTGCAATGTCCAGCGGACGGTCCCGCTTTTGGAGAAAGATGATGTCCGATACAACCTCGGCACCGGCATTCTTTTTGAACGCATCATTAGGCAGACGGATCGCTCCCAGCAGCTCGGCACGCTGGGCAAGATAACGGCGCACGGTGGAATCCTTGGCGTCCATGGTATAGCGGGAGGTCACAAAAGCTACCACACCGCCGGGACGCACCTGATCCAGTGCTTTGGCGAAAAAGTAATTATGAATGTTGAAATTCAGCTTGTTGTAGGCTTTGTCATTGACCTGATACTGACCGAAAGGTACATTGCCGATAGCAAGGTCAAAGAAGTCACGCCTGTCAGTGGTCTCAAAGCCGCCTACTGTGATGTCCGCCTTGGGATAGAGTTGCTTTGCGATGCGCCCGGAAACCGGGTCCAGCTCCACACCGTATAGACGGCTGTTTCTCATTTCCTCCGGCAGCATACCGAAGAAATTGCCCACACCCATAGATGGCTCCAAAATATTTCCGGTTTCAAATCCCATACGGCCCACAGCATCGTAAATCGCTTTGATGACCGTAGGGCTGGTGTAATGGGCATTGAGGGTAGAGCTTCTGGCGGCGGCATATTCCTCCGGGGTCAGCAGTTCTTTTAGCTGGGCATACTCTAAAGCCCATGCCGGTTTCTCCGGGTCAAACGCATCAGAGAGACCGCCCCAGCCCACATATCGAGAAAGAACCTCCTGCTGTTCGGGGCTTGCCTGCTGTCCGGCAGCTTCCAGCTCTTTCAGCAAACGAATCGCATTGACATTTGCCTGGAACTTGGCTTTCGGACCGCCCTCACCCAAATGCTCATCTGTAATGCGGAAGTTTTTTGCATTGCGGCGCAGGTTAGCCTTGTATTCCTCATAAGATGCTTCCTCGGCAGCTTTGGCATTGGGAAAGGTCTGCCACTGGCCATTGACCTGAATGGAAACCGGGTGTTCGTCCAGCACTTCCTCAAAGGTTTTCTCCGGCTCAGTCACAGGGGCTGGCGGCTCCGGCTCCTCGATATGCAGCCGTTCCACCACCACATCATAAGGCAGATTGTTCTTGTCGCCCGGATAGACGGCCACGGTCTCGGAATGGAAGGTCGGGGATTCGACAGCCGGTTCGGGGCGTTCCTGTCCAAAGCCATCCAGCTGACGGGCGTACATCCCGCGCAGCAAAGGTGCAACCTCATCCCAGCGGAAATACAGCATAGCCAGACGCTTTTCCTCTGCATCCATGACTTCCAGCTCTATGCCCTGTGCCGTGGTACGGTAATCGGCAATATCGCCAGTCTCCAGATTCAGTGTCTCGATCTCACCGGAATAGGCTCTGCTCAGCCAGTAGGCGATCTCGCTGTTGCTCCTGCCGGATTGCAGCAGCGTGGAAATCTGCTTTTTATCCGCTTCATCCATCAGTCCATGAGCCAATACATCCCGCAAGTCCTGATCTGCCTTGTCCGAGTCAATAGGAAGAAACTCGGTATAGTAAGCATTGCGGCGGTCTGCCCGAAGCAGCTGCTCGAACTGTTCTTTGCGCTCTGCCCGGTAGATGGGATATACCATCCCGGTGGGCAGAAGCTGTACGGTGTCCTCCCGCAGCTCTGTGATCTGATAGGCGTCATCCTCGATATACACGGTATCGCCCACGGCATAGACCGGGGCGGCTGGGTCATAGGAGGTTCTTTGCGGAATTGGGCGGCGAACTGCGTCATATTCCTCATCGGAAATGGAAACTTCGGAAGTCCGCTCTGTCTCGGCATCTGCGATCTGCTCTGCATCTGACATCACCTGTTGGATAAACGGGGCATTGTCCAGTTTTTCCGAGTCTGTCACCTGTCCGTTGACGATCCCTCTTTCTTCCAGAGCTTCCCGGATGGCGATTGGGTCGATGTCGTCAAAACGGTTCTGTTCTTCTTCGGTATAGAACCGGTCCTCCTGAATGAGCTGGGCAATCCGGCGCTGTACCTTCGGCCAGGGCAGCTGCGTTTCCTCCGGGCTGCCGGCACGGACAACGAACAGGCTGTTGCTGTTACTGCCGCCGTATTCCTGGGCCAGCCATGCGGCGGTAACTTTTTCTCTTGCATGGTCTTTCATATAGCGGACAACAGCGTGTTTACTCTCGATATTGCCGTTCCATGCACAAATGGCAGTATCAATATCTTCCTGAGAAAGAGGGCGCAGAAGCTCATGGAGCTTTGGATAGGTTTCGTCGATCACTTCCCGGTGTAGACGCTGGCGGAACTCCGGTATATCAGAATAAAGGCGGATCAGCTCCATATCCTTAGAACCAAGGACCGCACGGCGCACAGCGGCATTACCCTCTATGACAGCATTTTCACGGTCAGAATGACCGCAGGCATTACGGTATGCGGCATCCTCGGAAATGGCGGCAGTCACCACAGGCTTATACTGCTCAAACTGCTCCCGAAGGGTAGGCTTTGGCGTTTCTTCCTCCACCTCCGGCTGCTGTGCTTGGATGGCATCTTCTTCGGCCAGTTCCTTTTCAGCCTGGATTTTGTCATACTGCGCCTGTTCCTGTTCGGTAAGATAGCGGCCTTTCTGGACAAGTGAGGTAATGCGCTTGGCAACCTTTTCCCAGTTCAAGTGAACATCCGGGCAGTCCTGCTTTTTATAATGCAGTCCTTTCCCGTCGTGATCTTCGCCGCTGTGTGTTGCGCCGGACAGGGCATGAGAGCGTCCGCCAATGCCATACTCGTCTTTGAGGAATCTCACTTTTTCCTTGTCCGTGTGGTTTTCCATGAAGAACGCATAGATACGGCCTTTTCCTCCGGCGAAACCGCTGCCGCCGGTCATGGCGGCGTCGATCTCATCCTCGGTAATGAAGTGCTGGACGGTTGGCACTTGGGAAAGGTCAGAAGTAAAAGTTCTGCGGGGCAGGTCAAGGTCTTTCAGGTTCTCCCAGATCTCCCTTGGCCTATGATAGTGAAAGCGCAGCAGGTCACGGTTCTGCTGATAAGCGGTCCAGAAGGCGGCGTATTCTTCCTTGAGGGTCTGGCGGAAAGCCGGGTCACTTAGCTGCTCCGTCAGGCGGCGGGTCTCCTCCGGGAACCCATTGCCTTTGATCTCTGACAGGCAGGACAAATATCCGGCTTCTCTGGCTTCCTCACTGAAATCGTGATATAGGTTCCAGAACTTTGTGGCAAGGAGGGAGCGTTCATAGCCTGCCGCTTCTGCAAGCTCCGCATTGGAGGCGAACTGGCCGCTTTCCAAAAGCTCCCCGATACGCTCTGCGGCGCTCTCCCAGGAAATGACCTGGGCAGACCTGTCATAACGGACAGACTTCCCGTGGGAAAGATGGATACCATCCTCGGCATACCATGCGCTCACACTGCCAAGGCCGTTGCCGCCGTGGTACAGCGTTTTCAGTATCTCGGCAATCTCAGCGGTGGTTTTCTGCTTTTCAAAGGCTGCAACCACACGCTCTCTCTGGCGGTCTGTATTGCCGCCCAAACGCAGCACATGGTCGATGTCATTTTGGGCAAAAGAAAAAGCAGAGGATGTATGCGCTACATTCTCTGCTTCATCTATGGATTGGATCTGCTCCGCTTCGGAGAGGAACAGGTTTAGGGTCAGCTGTTGATAAGCTCCGCCATCAGGATCTCCTCTGCCTGGGCTTTGCAGGTGTTCATCAGCCCTACCCACTTCATGGGATCGCTGGCTTTCAGTTCCTCGGTGGCTCCCGCTTCCTTCTCCAGCTGGAGTATCATCTGCTCCAGTCTGTTCTTGGCGGTCTCGTCGATCTCCAGAAGGTGCGGGTACAGCTTCTCGCTCAGCAACATCTGGTTGTAGAGGATGGGACGGTGTTCTTTCAGGTAGGCTTTCCTCATCCTTCCGTACTTGCCCAGGGGTTTCTCCGGCTGCTGGCTCAGCTTCAGGTCGGGAATCAGATAGTCTCCGTTCTGGATATAGGTCATGGGATTGTTCATCTTGTTTGCTCCTTTCTTGGTTGGCTTCGCGCTCTGCATTTCGGACGGTAACGCCGATCTGCCGCAGCACCTGCTGGTTGATCTGGCTGAACGCTGTTCCCAGCGCCCCGATGGTGGACGGGGTGTTGAAATCAAAGATCGCCATGAAATCTTCGTGGTCGAAGTAGCGTTCCGGCTCCAGTCCGCAGCGGGACATCAAAGCGTAAGTGATGCTGACAGTGGCGGCTGCCTTGAACTGCACTCCGATGTTATACTCATCATATTCCTCCAAAAAGGAACCGTCAACGATATAGAAAAAGTCCTGCTGATGCTCTGTCCAGTATTCCTCGGCCAGTTTTCCGGCTACCTCGGTAAGCTGTCCGGCAAGGTCATCACCGGAAACATCATAGGTGCGCTCCAGCATGGCCTGCACGGAATCCAGATGGCGCTCCTCCAGCTGCCACAGCCAGGGTGTGCGAGAATGTTCACGGGTTCCGGTATCGGAAATGTCAAAGACATAACGCAGGCGAGGTCTGTCCCCGGAATCATCCACCAGAGCGATTCCCTTGGAACCGCGCCTTACATAACGGCCCATCTTTTCATTCCACAAATCGTACTCTGCACAGGCGGTGGCGTCCGGTCGCTGGGCATAGATCATCAGCTGCTCATGGAACGGGTACTTGTAAAGGCGGGAAGCAGTGGTGAGAAACCCTGCCCATTCCTGCCAGCTCCCCGTGAGCTGCGTTGCCATCTTGTCCGCCATCTGTGCATATCGTTCAGCTTTAGTTGGCATGGTGTTCTGTCCTCCTTTCGGTTTTGGGGTAAAAGAAAAGCAGGAAACCTAAATGATTTCCTGCTGGGTGAAACTGTGAATATTATATTTTAGTTGTTTAATATCTCTGCAATCGTGTTTGGTGCATATTGATTGAGTTCATGTCCTGCATTTGGAACGATGTGCAAAGTAGCTTGGGGCAGCAATTCTTTTAGCCTTTTAGAAGCCTTCAGATTGGCAGTATCCTTTTTGCCACACAAAATTGTTACTGGACAACGAATAATGTTTAATTGCGAAGTAAAATCCAATGACCGCATAGAGTGAGCCAATTTTATGGTGTTGTTTTTTGATAGTCCCATACCTTCAAAAGCCTTGTTTGGCATACAGCGGAAGATAAGATTTTGAAAATCTATCAGTAAACTGGGAACTCTATATTGTGCGCCAATCAAAACCAGCGAAGCTACTTTTTCTTCATGCCGAATAGCAAAATCAATCGCAAGAAGCGCACCTAACGAAAGACCGCAGATACGAA
>ENA-OZKJ01000626-OZKJ01000626.1-human-gut-metagenome-genome-assembly--contig:-NODE-626-length-12815-cov-4.155329_pt1 | contig 12815 bp, 7 predicted proteins | sample MGYA00244824_ERZ653760 | MGnify/ENA primary metagenome ERZ653760 (study PRJEB26926, sample SAMN06165255) | human gut metagenome | biome: ENVO:00009003; feature: ENVO:2100002; material: ENVO:00002003...
TGAGATGTCTCGTGGGCTCGGAGATGTGTATAAGAGACAGCTGGAAGAATGCCTGTATAATAAAGAATGGTTCTCTCTTTTGTAGATGCATTCTTATCGATTACCCAGCCACTTCCCTCTTTTAGATTCAGATCGATCAGATCCGGGGAAAGAGTGGTATCTTTCACCCCCTCTTTATTCGTCCAGCTCTTCTTCAGGATCACACGGACATAACTGTCAATGGAACCACTGTTTGTCACCTTGATCGCTTCATCGTACTGTTTTCCCGGTACGATCTTTTCTTCTTTCAGACCTGTCAGCAGATCACCTGTTGCCTCATCCCATTTTCCGTTGAATGCGTAATCTCTCTTGCTGATCACCTTGTCATTTTCCACCAGGCTGACACCGATATTGGAAACCTCTACCTGTGCGCCATAGTTCTCACTGTAATAAGTCAATGCCGCTCTGGCACTTCCCACCGTACTTCCTGCCAGCAATACCACAGAAGCGGAAAGAAGAGCCACGGTCAGTCCCCCAAGGGGCATTCTCTTTTTCTTACTCATCTCTCACCCTCCTATTCTCCGGCTGTCTCGCTGGTATCAGCGATCTGTGTCCAGTCTGCATACGGTTCATTCTTTTCATTATATAAAACCTTTGTGGATTCCTGAACGACGACTACATTAAAACTGTCTTCTGTATCCTTGCTGTCGATCTTAATATCCAGAACCGAACTGCTCTCTCCCGGAGCGACCGGCTCACTGTAATAATAATAGCCTTCCTCTCCCGGTGTCCACTTTCCATCGGAATCACTGTACTGCAGGCCATCCTGATATTTTTCTCCTGCCAGTGCTTTTACACGGACAAAACATGCAAAATCACCGGTATTCTTCACGGTTACATGTTTGGTCCAGTTACTGAATTCCTCTGTAGGCGTTGTCTCCGTAAATCCCATATTCAGGGTTACATTACCGGAAGCCTCCGCATACGTGGTAAAATACGCCATCGCTGTTCCTGCGCTGATCCCCGCTGTCAGTGTCAGGGCTGCGGCTGCAAGGCAAAGACTTTTTTTACTTAATTTTCTCATATCCTGCACCCCTTTCCCTAATTGGCAATGGCGGGTTCATCTGTCTGCTGTTCCCAGCTCCACTCGCCGTCCTTATTCTCAAAATGGTTCACGATACCGGTTCCCGGGATCAGTTTTCCGTTGTACGTATTGGTAAAGCTGACGCTTGCCGGATTATCTGTAACTCCCTCGGCAACGATCACTGTTTCCTGTGTGTCACCGGAAGTGTTGCTGTAGCTTCCGCCTGCATACACTTCTTTTACAGTAACTTTTGTTCCTGCCGGAAGATGTTTCACCAGGACTGATTTTTTACCTGCCTGGTTGAACTTAATAGAAACTACATCACTGTAGACCTGTTCACCGTTTCTGGTGCCTTCTACCTGGAAGACGAAGAGTGCATCCTTAAGGGAAGCATTGTACTCTGTCAGATCCTTGAAGATCTCCAGATCTCCGTAACGCTGTGTCTGCTGCGGCTTCATACCGGTTGTCACATCATATACCCAGGTATCGTCCGGGTTCTCTTGGGAATAATAGTTATTCGGAAGAGATACCAGGTACGGGGTAAAATCATAGGTGTACTCACTGGTCTGCACGGTTTCGGCCTGTACCAGATACATACCGGTCTCCAGATTGTTGATCACACCGGTGGATTCCGCTGCACCTGCCGGTTTGGTAACTTTTACATCTGCGGTTGGTGCAATTTTCTTATCCTCTACGATCTTCATGGCATCCTCTGCCATCTGTGCCCATTCCTCTGCGGTGGTAGTACTGCTCACATTTTCCAGTCCCAGACCCGCAAAATCCGTATACTTTGCAGTATCATACACTGCTTCTTCTGTAATGTCCGCTACCTTGTACACATCCACCGGAATCTCCAGGTCACGAAGCTCATCGAACTCCGTGTCGTCCAATGTAAATGTAAGAGAACATTTTCTATCTGTCTCTACTCCAAGAGCACCATATACACTGGATAAACCGGCTGCTGATAAAACAGTTATTGCTGCAAGGGTCAGCGCCCCTGCGGTTTTTATTCTCTTTTTCATAGTCACCTCTATCCCTCCTTCGACATATCATCCGTCTTACCGGAGCGTTTCTTATTCTTCCGGTCAAACAGGAACTTCATGATCAGTATCACAAGCAGTGTCACTGCTAATCCCAAGATTAAGTATAACATATAATAATTCTGGATGGCACGTAACATGCTGTCCACCGGTGTACTCTCCACTTCCTCCTCACCGTTATACGGAACTCTCGTTCCCCGGACCAGAAGCCGGTGGGAATTGACACCATATGGGGTACAGGTGAATAAGGTCACCTGATCTTCCCCCTCCTGGATCTGCAGTGCCTCCTCCAGTGTCTCGTGATCATCTTTATCTACCATATCCAGAATCTGGTCTACCTGATAGGCCATCGTCTCATCCAGTACATGGATATAAAACATATCCCCCTGCTTCAACTGGTCAATATCCGTAAATAATCTGGCTGCCGGAAGACCTCTGTGAGCGGCAAGTACACTGTGGGTACTCTCTCCGCCGATGGGAAGGGATGTGCCATTCATATGACCGATCCCCGTCTGTAAAACATCCTCCGCGGTTCCGTGGTAGATGGCAAGCTTGATATTGATCTTCGGGATGGAGAGATACCCCATCACGCCATCACCTGCCACATTCAGAACCTTCCAGTAGTCTGTGTCCTTCATGTCCACATCATCACTGCCGAACACATCACCATATATATTATTCTGTACCAGAGTACTGTCGAACTCTCTCGCCGCTTCCCACTCTTTCGTGTAATCCTCCGGCTGCATATCGCTGACCGCCTGTTCATAATTACTGATCAGCCTGCTCTGCCGGTACGTATTCCACTGATTGGATACCGTGGGGTAGGCAAGGATCCCAAATCCTACCAGAAACAGCAGACCAAAGAGAATTCCCGATAATTTTCTTCTCATCTCTCTTCCTCTTTCCGGTCAGAGGCATCTTTTAGTGCCCCACCTGCTGCTGCCTGTTTTTCTTTCCTTTTTCTCTTATGCCGTTTGTCGTACTGCCATAAGAATATGATCAGCACTGCGGTTACTGCAAGCCCCACCACTACCCATAACAGATAGTTGGTATAGAGACTCATCGGAGATTCTTTCTCTTCCTTCTCGATCGTCTCTTCCTCATACGGTACGCGATGCCCTCTTACCAGAAGACGTTTCGTGTTGACCGCATATGGAGTACAGGTCAGAAGAGTTACCAGATCCTGTCCCGGCTCCACTGCCAGATCACTGGTATTCTCCGGTTCCACGATATGGATCTGATCCACTTCGTAGCAGAGTGTCTGATCCAGTACACGGATCAGAAAATGATCTCCGTCTTCCAGCTGATCCAGGTCTGTGAAAAGACTGGCACTTGGAAGACCACGGTGTGCAGAGATTACCGAATGGGTATTCTCTCCACCTACCGGAAGGGAACTTCCTTCCAGATGACCGGCTCCTTTGCTGAGTACTTCTTCCGAAGTGGTGTGGAAGATCGGGATCTTGATATTGATCTTCGGCACTTCCACATATCCCATCATCTCATCTGTCAGGATGTTCAGACAGGACATATATTCCTCACCGGGCTTATCGGATGCTGCTGCGATTGCGAAAGAATCGGGAAGGATGCTTGGAAGAAGAGACTGGTTATACGCATTGGCCCGCTCCCATTCCTTTTCATAATTGATGGTTCCTTTCCTTGATTCGTCTTTTACTACAGATTCATATTCCGAGATCAGTCGGCTCTGTCTGTAGTTATTCCACTGGTTTGCCACCAGCGGATACAGCAACAAGGACAAACCGGCTAAAAACAAAATTCCTGCTAATACAATTGATAATTTTTTCTTCATCCGGGCTCTCCTTACTGTTGTATCTTGTTTCAACTCTAATGCTATATCTGTATGCTGTCTTGTGATGCTTTTTTATCAAAAACGGGGCGGGCGAGCCGCCCCGTTTTCATGGGTTCTTCCGTTCCTCCTGAGAGTGTACGGGGTTCCTTATTGTTAATTATTTCTGAGTTTTTCTTCTTGTTGCGAAGAACAGACCAGCTGCTACGATCATGATAGCGCAACCGCCGATTGTGAAGATTGTTGTACCGATACCACCGGTGGATGGCAGAGCGGAGAGTTTTGTATCAGTCATGCTAGCTGTACCAGTACGTTTGTCTGGTGTCTGTGGATTTTCATCTGTTGCTGTATCCCATGTTGCACTAGAATCATCGGTGTTAACAGAGTAGCCTTCTGGTGCCTTAACTTCTTTAAACTTATATGTATAAGAGTCATCAAGACCTCTTACAACAACTTTACCTTCTGAGTCTGTCATAACCAGATTGTTCTCTGCTTTTGCTGTTTCAAAGTTTTCTGTCCATCCTGTCACAACGTATTCATTGTTAGACTTGGAGGTATCTTTTACAACTAATGCATAATATGTTTTTTCGCCATCAACCCTGTAAACAACAAATCCTGCTCCCTCTAACTTAGCACTTGCATCACCAGTTTTTGTCATTGTGATTTTTGCCGTATACAAAGTATTTGTTTTTGGTGTGAAAGTATGGTTTCCATCATTTGGTACAACGGTATTTTCTACTTTTTCAGATTTAACAATTGCTTTATATTTAATAACAAGTGATAAGTTTGCATTGTTTCTATTTTTTGCGATATCACTCAAATCTAAAACAAAACTCTGTCCTGCTGGTTCAGTTTCAGTTTTAACAGTTACCTGACGTGTTTCTGTTTTCGCAGCCTCTCCATCGCCTAATATCACTGTGACATCCAGTGTACCATTCTTCGCACTATACTCTGCTCCGGTAATTTTATCAGTGATAGTGTATTTAACGTCTTTATCTGCTACATTATCTGAAATATACGGAACGTTTGTAGTTACTGTATATTCAACTTCTTTATTGATCTCTACTACACCATCAGTTTCAGAACTTGTTTTTTCGATTTTAATTGTCGTTCTTTTTGCGTTTACTGTTGCATTATCTAATGTTGTAGGAGCAGTTGTATATGGTTTGAAAGATACAAATGCTGCCATCGGGCTATATGCATAGTTAGCTGTATCTGTAGTTGTAGCTTTAATAGCATAAACACCAGCTTTATTTGCTGTAATTTCATTACCTTTTACGTCATTAGCCGTATATGAGTTTCCCAAATTCTTCTCTACATTTACCATTGCAGCCTGGAAATCTGCTGCTGTTGCCGCTGTTGTACCTGCTGGCACAGTCACTTTATTATCTTTGTCAGCATATTTAATCAATTTCCAAAGAATCTGCTGTTCATCTAATCCACTGAATGCTGTAACTTTCTGGAACTCAGCCAACGCTCCATTAGTAAATGTCCAACCTGTTGCAGTAGACTGGCTTGGTTCTATAATCTGTAACCAGGTAATAGTGGCCTTTGCATCCAGATTGTTTACTGTAATCTTTGAAGGTGTTACTGTTCCTGCGAATGTCGGTACGCTCATCGCCAGTACCATTACCATCGCCATAATCACTGATAAAATTTTTTTCACTTTACTCATATGATTTTCTCCTTTTCTTTTTTATTTCCTCTCTTTTATTTTCAGTGCCTTTTCTCCTTTTATTTGCACTGGAAATCATTGTTGTGGCTTGGAGGCCACTGAAATATTAAGGTTTCTTATTTTTCAGCACCTCCTTGCCTTTCATCTTGTATATGATTAGAATGCCTGCGAACATCAGCAGGATTCCACTCATCATGATGTTGAAGATTCCGGAGTGTCCGGTGGATGGAAGATCGTAGATAATCTCATTTTTAACAGTTAGAGTATATTTTCCATTTGTGTCCGAAAGATTCCACATTTTAGGTATACTTGAAAGTGGGTTTCCATTCTTATCTGTTAAAGTAATTACACCCTTTTCCTGTTTGAAATAAATCTTGTCTGCTAACAACATACAAGCTTCCGGTGCCTTTACTTCTTCCAGATAGTACTGTCCAGACTGAAGATTTTTAAGTTCAGCTTCTGATCCTCCGGTATTTATTACCTGAATGGTTTCTCTTGTCTGATTTCTTCCAGACTCATCTGTATATTCAAATTTCTGAAGTTCATATACTCCCTTATCATTCTTCTTATACAGCTTGAATTCTGCACCATCAAATTTTGTTCCGGCTTCTGAAGTCTTAATCAAATCTAAATCTGCAGTTTGCTCTGAATAAGTATTCGTGATCTGAATCTCAGCGTTCTGTGTTTCTTTAAATGTGTACGTTCCAGCTGCAAACATTGTCCACTGCTTTGATGCATCAAACGTAAGTTTATTCTGCCCGTCATACTTGATTTCACCATTTCTGAATACCAACGTGTCTTCTATTCCATTTCCACTATAGAAATAGCATTTTTGTAATTCTGCTTCTGGACTAAATCCGATTCCTTTGATTCCAACGATTTTATCATTTATCAATTTCACTATCTCTTTACGTTCACTGATGCTTACCGGTGTGCTTGTCCACACAAAATATCCTTCGTTCGCAGTGAGCTTTGCAACAATTAAATTAACTTTGCCTATAGTAAACTCTTTTGGTGAACGCGTAGTAGTCTTTCCAGATTGTTTATATTCGCTTATTGTTGCTTGCTTTGTACCTACTGAAAAATCAGTCCAATCTGTAACTTGTTGTCCATTGACAGTGACGGTTACATCGTATCCTTCTTTACTGTAATTACTTTCGCTGACTTTGTATGTGCCATCCAAACAATCTTCCAGTTTCCAGGTGTATGTCCATACTTTTTCATCATCACTGCCCCGAAGAATACGGTCTAATTCACTTGCATCCATTGTAAGCGGTTTAGTCGTATTTGTTTTAGTATGAGTCAATGTAATTGTATACGGACTACTTGCCTCTGCCAACTCTCGAATCTGATCTTTTGTAAGCCCTTTAAATGTTTTTGTCACTTCAATAAACGGCTTATCTTCCTGATCTTTCTTCTTATTCCGAATCGTAGTGGTCTTTCCATCACTTGACTCAGTAACCTGACCGTAAAATGCCTTTGTCGCATCTGTCTGGACTTCTTCTACTGTGTAATGGATCTCTGTTTCTTTGATACCATCCGTAGTTTCGTAGAAGTATTTAGTTGGAAGATTTTCCCAGGTATATGTCCAGTTGTTTGTTTCTGACAAATTAACTTGCATGGACGTCGGAAGATTTTTTACATCTGCACTTGTAAGATACTTCGGATTATCAGCGTTTATTTGAGAATCCGCCGCTTCTGTTACATAAGCCTTCAACTCGACATCAACTGCTACTTTATCTGAGTCATTTTCCCACTTCTTATCCACTGTGTGAGAAACTGTACTGTCATTTACCTGTATAACAGGTTTCGCATAAGGTTTCGTATATGTTTTGTTATTGTACTTGTATGTTACATTAGCTGATACGTTTGAATAGAATCCATTTTGTTCTGAAGATGTTCCATCATTCCTAGTATCATTTCCAGGTTTTTTGCCTGTACCAAGATATTCGTCTGTATTTTTATCACCAGTGCCTGTATAGCTTCCATTCTGATACTCCAGATAGGCTTTTGTTGTTGGCCGGATTTTTGCTGTTACATAATATGTGTAACCTGATTCCAGTTTATAGTCAGATTCAAATTGCATAATAATCTGAGTCTTACCATCTGAGTCTTTTTTTGTCTGGGTAGTTATAATGTCTGATACGTCTACTTTATTTCCTGAAGCATTTTTCAGCTTATTGATAACCTTTCCAGTTTCATCTTTGACAACCACCTGTAACTCTTGATCAGCCAACTCAACTTCATCGGTCAACGTATCGGTTACAGTTACCTCTGTACAAAGAAGATCTGTAGCATCTCTGATGATTGAATCAAAAGCATTTTTCAAATTACTTGAATCTGTGCCGTTGTAACTACCGGTTACTGTTCCAATCGGAGCACTTTCCTTCAGATCTGATAAATGATCGTAACTATCTTTAGGACCAACTCCGACTGTGTAGAAGTAGTTCATACTCATTGTTCCAAGTTGAGTTTGGGCCTTAGCCATTGCATCAGGATCATATCCTTTTCCGCTACCATAAACGTCCTCTTTACCATCATATGTATCGTAGTACAAAGTCGGATCTCCATCTGATAGAAATACAACTATTTTTGTTGCATCGGTTCTTCCTTTTTTAAGTAATTCGTCCGCTTTTCTCAATCCAGCTTGATAATTTGTTCCACCTGCCTCCCAGTTATTACTCTTATAATTTCCAACACTGGTGGGATATGTAATCGAGTCCTTTGTCCAATTTGTTTTGATACCCGCTTGTGTATCAAACGCCACAACTGCAAATTGAGCATCTACATTTTTCTTGTTTTTCAATTTGGCAACAGCATCTTCTACAGCTTTTTTCTGATTGTAGAAACGACTATTCGAATTTGTTTGGTAATCTTTCAAATACTTCTTGCTAGAACTTCCAGTATATGTCATTTCCCATTTCATACTGTTCGACGTATCCATCACGAACAGTACATCCAGCTTATTCGCATAGGACTCGCTTCCAACTGCACCTGACACATTTAATGTAAGATTGTATGTACCATCTTCATTCTTAGCAATATACTTTTCATGAGACAGTTCTTTCTTTGTCTCAACAATGCCCGGTGTCGGAGGCTGTACTGGTGTGCTTGCCGAGTTGATAATCTGGTATCCACCACTGATAAGTTTTCTCAGTTCTGTACCATTTGCCTGGTATATCTTTGCACTTAAACCACCACTACCATTAGTTACTTTTACTTTCCATGACGTTGTAGGTGTAACATAACCGTTTGGTGCCTGTGTTTCTGTTAATGTATAGGTTCCCTCTACGAGCTGCTGGAACTGAACTAATCCGTCACTGTCGGAAGCTGCAAGCATTGTAGTATGTGTGGTGTCATTCGTTAAACTAAACTGTGCACCAGAAAGACCTTTTCCTTCTGCATCTGTTTTATAGAATGAAATGTTTGTCATCTGTGTCTGATCGACCTGCTGTATCTTCGCTGATGGAAGAGTAAACTTCATCTCACAATTAGATGCGCCTGCACCACGTTCCATGTAAAGAATTGTCAATGTATGATTCTGCTGTTTTTGTGCTTCTGTCAGATTTTCTTTATCACCAATATACTTCCACAAATCAACATTTCCTGTTGCTGCGCTATGAATACCACCAAGATCAATTACTATTTTCTTACCATCAAGAACTACCCATAAATCATCGTCACCTTTGAATTTGTAATTAAGTGGTCCTACATAATCACCGATTTTGAATGTGACATCATATCGCATTCCGAAATAATTGTTATTGCCTCTTTCACTCTCTTCATAAGAAGGTAGCACTTCGTTTAACGGATAGAAATTGTTTCCTGCGCCTGTAACCCAACCTCCACTTCCATTTCTTACGCCATTAAGTGTATAAGTATCACCTTTTCGGTTAAATACCAGAGTGTATTTTTTATACACCCTTCTCAGATATCTCTCTTCAGCACTATCATCCCGATTTGCTTTATAATCAATTTTATAATCACTATCCACAAAAAATCCCGGTTCTGCGTAATTGAATATTACATTACCGTTATCATCAATTTCTTTTAGCAATCCTGGGATTGTATTTTCTCCTCCAGTATAATTGTTTGCATCTTTTGTTGGACCAACGTTACTATCTGGCAATCTACTTGGCAAACTAATCTTATACTTTTGATACTCCGGATAATTTTGACCATTTTTTTGATCATTCGTGCCTGCAATAAGTTTTTTGTTTTCACTATCCGTTTGTGGTGATTTGTCATTTATCAACTGATTAAATGAATAATAGTTAGTACTGTAATGGTAGGAACCGAAATAGTTTTCTTTTGTTTCTGCTTTAACTGTATAGTCATAAAATATAGTACTTCCAGCAATCTCCTTATCTATAGGAGTATAATAAACCTTAATTGTGCAATCACTTACGAATTTGATTTCATTAAGATCTGATATTGATATGCCTTTGAAGCTTCCATTTGCAGTACTCTTCTCTGCCCGATTGATAGTCCAGTTATCAGCTATGTCATAATTGCTTATGCTTTCCCCAGGTGATAATTCCTTTTTGCTTGCATATATCATAGGCCTTGAACCCTGGCTATCATCATAGTATTCAATGGTAACGTTAACCTTTGGTTCACCTTTCTGAGCAATAACGTATGTAGAAAAATGCGGAGCATCGAATACGACTTTTCCTTCTCCATCAACAGCACCGTTCATATCTTCCGCTACATTATTGTCATCCACATGCAGTACTGCTGCATCCTCACCGGATGTGATTTCCGGAGTGTCTACACTGACCTGTACCGGAGTGGTTGGCTGTACTTCGGATCCGTTTACCAGGAATTTGATATCGTAGGAGAAGATATTCTTGATGGAAAACTGTTCTTCGATCGCTTTTTCTTCTACTGCTTTTTCGATTTCTTTTACTTCATCTTCTGAAGTAATCTCTGTTACGGAAAGCTGTGCATCTGCAGGAAGTGCTCCTGCTTCTGCAGTTACGTTAACGGTTGTATCTCCAACATCCTGACTCCATGTGAGCTGCTGGTTTTCAGCTTCCGCCTGTGTTGCATCTTCCTCAGGAGTTTCCGCTGTAACATTTTCTGCTGCGTAGGCAGCCACGTCCATGTCATCGGCAACGGCTTCGTCCTGAGTCTGTACTTCCGCTTCCTGTGGGTATTCGGCCTGTCCGGTCTCGGATGCGAATATGAAGCTGCTGTTGCTTATGGCAACGACCATGCAAAGCACCAATGCCAGAAGTCTTTTTTTATTTCTACTTTTCATGGTTTTCTCCCTCCTCTTCATCCAAAGCACTCTCTATCAGTTTTAATAATTCTAAAGCGCTGCGGAACTGCTGCTTTTCTTTTTTTTCCACCCAGGTCACCGAACCCTGCCAGGTGGCGTTCTGCCTGTTGTAAATATTTAAGATAAAGGTCTCCGTCTTTTTCGTAGAATCGCTCACAGCTGTTCCACCTCCTTCTGTACTCTGTTTTTATATATGTATTATAATAGACTCACCATTACTAAAAGCATTACAGTCATTATATATTTAGTGTTTTTTTTATTTTTGTTGGATTCTGTAACGTTTTGTGATATTGGTGCGGATCCTGTTCCCTTCCGGCGTAATTATGTTCGCCTGTGGTTGCTATATGTGGAATCTGCTGTATCTTCATAGATTCATCCGTTTTTCTGACGGGTTTTTCTCTATTTTTTGATACTCCAACAAAATATTCCTTTTCCGTTGCATTCCCCTCTACCGACAAAAAGATCCTCTTTTCTGGAAAAATTTTTTGTGCCTCATCTTCTCGCTCATATACTGTAGAGGTAAGTCTATAGCGATTAATCATTCATATCCTCCAAAATTTCCTCGTCAAATATCGGTATTGCATCATATCTACCTAATAGATATTCTTTATCAATTTTTTTGTCATACCGTTCCTTATAACGATTTAATGAATACATTTTAGAGCTATGATCTTCTAAACGTTTGATAAACCAGATTTCATCTTGTCTAACTAAATCCAAATCTAACAAATTAGAATCATGTGTTGTTGCAATTATCTGACAATCCGATTTCTCTGTAAGAGAATAAAAAAGTTCTAAAAATCTTCTTGTAAGATTCGTATGAAGACTTCTATCAATTTCATCTATAAAAATTACTCTGTTATTTTGATGTTCATAAAATAATGGAATCAAATCGAATAATCTTTGTGTTCCATCTGATTCATCTGAATATTCAAAGAGCTCTTGCGGATTCCCGTGATTTTGCATCATTTTTGTTGTTATAATATTACCCTCTTCATCTTTTCTCAACGAATATACCTGATTGTTCACCTTAAACATAACCGGGTCATTTTCTATATCATTAGAAATTCTAATCTTTAACTTCTCTGCATGTTCCTTTGGAATACCTTCAAAGATTCTGTCAAAATTCATTTCTCCCTGTTTTGATTCAACAGACTCTATACCTGTATCAAAATATTTCAATATACCTGAGAAAAATTTTCTTACTTCTTCTTTTTCAACTAATTGATTCAATCCGCTATATTGGCTTGTAGGAAATAAAATTATTATGCTCTGAAACCATTCATAGACATCCATTATTTCCTTGAGAACTCCACTTTTTTCATTACTTCTTTCTGCGACATCACTTAAAATACTCTTTTTCTTCATTGCTGGTGAAATATTTTTTCCAAACACATCTAAAAATATTTCCCATTTTATCTTTTCTGCTTCATTCTTATGTGTCACTTCACTAAAAGTAAAGTTTTCTCCGCTTTCATCAATATCTCTGTTAAAAATACAAGTTTCTGAACCATTTTTTTCAATACGCACCAACCATTCTGAAATAATCTCTTTTGCTGCATACGAAATCGCAATTCCATAAGAATATTCCTTTTTTGATTGTGTGATCAATCTATATTCAAATACACCAGGCTGTCTATACCCCTCTTTATTAATTCTAAAATACTTTCTATTTAAGTCTACTTCTTCGAGACCATCTAGAATAATATCTCTAGAAAAATCAATTGCTTTAATAAAATTACTTTTACCACCTGCATTAGCACCATAAATAAGTCCTGTTTTTAAAATCTTTTTTCCATTTCCATTCAGTATATGTTCTTTATGCCTAGCAACTTTTGATGCCATCATAGACATGGTTTGTGGACTTTTAAATGATAAAAAATTACTTACAGAAAATCCTATAAACATCTCTCTACTCTCTTTCATTTTTATTATATTATATCTATTAT
>ENA-OZKJ01000695-OZKJ01000695.1-human-gut-metagenome-genome-assembly--contig:-NODE-695-length-11861-cov-6.928850_pt1 | contig 11861 bp, 9 predicted proteins | sample MGYA00244824_ERZ653760 | MGnify/ENA primary metagenome ERZ653760 (study PRJEB26926, sample SAMN06165255) | human gut metagenome | biome: ENVO:00009003; feature: ENVO:2100002; material: ENVO:00002003...
ACGAGATCCTGAGATGTCTCGTGGGCTCGGAGATGTGTATAAGAGACAGGGTACTATCCGGTTATTCAAAAGCTATTGGATGATAATACTTTTATGGCTAATATGAATGCTAAAGATTTAAAATGTAATAATACAGTTATAGGAAAGATAATAGAATTCATTGAACGATCGAAAGAATATGTAGGAACAATAGATAAACGTCATGATAAGATAGAACAAGATGATTTTGATCTTTTGAATAAATATCCTGTCGTATCAACGGCCATTAATTATATAAAAGGCAGCTATCCTATAGACCGTAATGCTAAGCTGCTGTTGAGAGCTATTCGTCTTTTAACACTTTATTATAGGCAAAATAAAGCGATAGAAGATAGAATTGAGTATGCCAAATATAAGGCTCAAGAAAATGCCTGTAGAGACTTATTTAAAACCCTTCGTAATACATGGAAAAATATAGAACCTCACAGGGAAAAAGATAAATATTCTTTAAAGATAAATGATGTACAGCGCATTTCAAATGGTGAACGTGATATTATAGTATTTATTGCAAATTTGTACAAAGCTAAAGGGCTAATGACAAAAGATAATAATATTTTAATAATTGATGAGGTCTTTGATTATCTTGATGATGCGAATATGATGGCTGCTCAATTTTATATTACAGATTTAATAGAACAGTTAAAGAGTGCTGGCAAGAATATTTTTCCAATTATACTAAGTCATCTCAACCCAGATTATTATAATCAACATTACTCATTTAAAGATTTAAAGGTTTATTATTTGTGTCCTTTGCCACAACCGCATGCAAGTGATAATATGATAAAACTGCTTAGGAAAAGGAAGGAACTAGCAAAGGCTGGTGGAAATTCTGATGATATATCTAAGTATATGTTGCATTATCATAATGATTATAGCCAAGATATGTCAGGAAAAATTGGTGCTTGTCCTGCAGAATGGGGAAGGATTGATAATTTTAAGAAATATTGTAATAAGCAGATGGATAATTATCTTGCTAATAATGAATATGATCCGCTTGCTGTATGTGTTGCATTAAGGGAAATTATAGAGGGTAGGATATATTCTAGCCTTTCAGATCCGGCTCACAAAGATGAATTTATAAAAAAACATGGGACGCCAAATAAATTAAATTATGCTGATGAACAAGGTATAAATGTACCTGAAATATATTATTTGCTTGGAAACATTTATAATGATCCAATGCATGTAGATAACAAAAGCAATAAACTGATTACTCAAACGTTATATTCTCGTTTGGAAAATGCTACTGTTAGGAACATGATAAAAATGGTAAAGGATCATGGAATTTGATATTAATGCATTTTTGTTTGTCCAAATAATTACTACCTTTGCCTTTGACCGCCTTAGATAGCGTGGTTTGTTTGTCTAAACAATAATGTAGTTTAGACAACTGCTTGAAAATAAGGATAAAACAATTTCTTCAACGAGGAAGAATATTAGAAAGAGAACATGGCGGACAGAATAAAAAATTCTGTCCGTTTTTTGTTTGATATTTCTTCTTGGAAGGGGGGATTGGAAAGCGTAATGTAACTTTCCTGGGAGATTGAACATTATACATGGAAAAAGTGTTTATCTTTGTGGCGTAAACTAAAAATAGACAAACATGAAAAAGATTATTAGTGTATTAATGGTAGCTGTATGTTTGATGATGGCTGCTCCTGCTCAGGCTCAGTTGCACTTTGGAGTAAAAGGTGGTTTGAATATTTCAAAATTGAGTTTTTCAAAGGATGCTTTTAAGGGGGATAATAAGACTGGTTTTTTTGTGGGTCCGATGGCTGAATTCACCCTGCCTATTATCGGGATAGGGGCAGATGTTGCGGCTTTATATTCTCAGACAGACTTAGGGGCTGATGGAGAGAAAACAATGAAGTTAAAGACATTTGCAGTTCCTGTGAATTTGAAATGGTCTTTTGGTCTCGGTAGCATGTTGGGTGCTTATATTGCTGCAGGTCCCCAGTTTGATTTTAATATTGGCAATAAAACATGGACGCGTGAATTGTCATTGAAAAAATCTACAACCAGTTTCAATGTAGGAGCAGGTCTTAAATTGATACGTCATTTACAGTTAGGGGTTAATTATAATTTTGCTCTGAGCAAGACTGGTACTTATGAATATTATACAGAGGGTGAATCGGGTGATGGACACCATTCTGTTAATATAAAGAACAACACTTGGCAAGTTTCTTTGGCATACTTGTTCTAGACAACCTTATTTAATAAAAGATAAAAAGGAGGCATTCAGTGAAGAATGCCTCCTTTTTTGTAATTTTGCACCATGAAAAAATTCGTAGATGTCATAGTTCCATTACCTATTGCCAACCAATACACTTATTCCCTTCCTCAGGAGATGGAAGAGATGGTACAGATTGGTTGTCGGGTGGTTGTTCCGTTTGGAAAGAAAAAGTTCTATACGGCAATAGTGACAAATGTACATTATGCGGCCCCGGAGGGGTATGAAACGAAGGATATAGCTGAAGTGCTGGATTCATCTCCGGTACTGTTACCGAAACAATATGAGTTCTGGCAATGGCTGGCGGAATATTATCTTTGTACATTAGGAGATGTGTACAAGGCGGCTATCCCTTCGGGTATGAAACTGGAAAGCGAAACGTTGGTGGAATATAATCCCGATTTTGAAGCCACTGCACCCTTACCGGAGAAAGAGCAGAAAATTCTGGATTTGTTGAGCCGGGATACAGAACAGTGTGTAACCCAGTTGGAAAAAAACAGCGGACTGAAAAATGTGTTGACTGTCATCAAGTCTTTGTTGGACAAAGAGGCCATCTTTGTCAAGGAGGAACTGAAACGTAATTACAAACCGCGTACTGAGGCAAGGGTGAGGTTGGTGAACGGAGAAGCGGATGAGGCTTACTTACAACGGCTGTTCAATGAATTGTCACGTGCTCCTAAACAATTGATGATATTAATGAAGTATGTGGAATTGTCCGGTTGGGTAACCAAAGGGTATGCTTTAAAGGAAGTAACAAAGAAAGAGCTGCTTGAAAAGTCAGGAGGTTCTGTTGCCGTTTTTAACGGATTGGTCGAAAAGAAAGTCTTTGAGGTCTATCATCAGGAGATAGGACGTTTGGATAAAGGAATTTCGGATACCGGTGATATTAATCCGCTGAATATTGCGCAGCAACAGGCTTATGGCAACATTCTTCAATGCTTCAGAGAGAAAAATGTGTGTCTTCTGCATGGCGTTACATCCAGTGGCAAGACGGAAATTTATATCCACCTCATTCAGGAGGTGCTGAAAACAGGAAAGCAGGTCTTATATTTGCTTCCGGAAATTGCACTGACCACTCAGATAACTGAGCGTTTGAAAAGAGTGTTCGGACATCGGCTGGGTATTTATCATTCCAAGTTTCCGGACGCTGAGCGGGTGGAGATATGGCAGAAACAGTTGGGAGAGAAGAGCTATGATGTGATTCTCGGAGTTCGTTCCTCTATTTTTCTGCCTTTTCGTAACTTGGGGCTGGTCATCATAGATGAGGAACACGAGAATACGTATAAACAGCAAGACCCTGCCCCACGTTACCATGCCCGTAGCTCAGCCATCATGCTGGCCTCTATGTTCAAGGCGAAAGTGCTGCTGGGGACGGCTACTCCTGGTGTGGAAACTTACTTTAATGCTACCTCGGGAAAGTATGGCTTGGTAGAATTGAAAGAAAGATATAAAGATATCCGGCTTCCTCATATAGAACTGGTTGACATCAAGGAACTGGCGCATCAAAAGCGGATGCAGGGGCCTTTCTCACCGGTGCTGGTCAAGCAGATAAAAGAGGCATTAGAGCGTAAGGAGCAGGTTATCCTGTTTCAGAACCGTCGCGGTTTCGCTCCAATGATAGAATGTCATACCTGCGGCTGGGTTCCTAAATGCAAGAACTGTGATGTGAGTCTGACGTATCATAAGGGGCTGAACCAGCTGACTTGCCATTACTGTGGATATACCTATCAAGTTCCCCGTTCCTGCCCGGCGTGCGGCGGAGTGGAATTGATGCATCGCGGTTTCGGTACAGAGCGTATAGAAGATGATATAAAACTGATATTTCCCGAGGCGAAAGTCGCCCGGATGGATTTGGATACCACCCGTACCCGTACCGCATACGAGAAAATTATCGCGGATTTTGAACAGGGCAAGACCGATATCCTGATTGGTACGCAGATGGTGTCCAAAGGATTGGACTTTGATCATGTCAGTGTGGTGGGGATTCTGAATGCGGATACGATGTTGAACTTCCCGGATTTCCGGAGCTATGAGCGTGCTTTCCAACTGATGGCCCAAGTAGCAGGACGTGCCGGGCGTAAAAATAAGCAAGGACTGGTTATCCTTCAGACCAAATCGCCCGATTTACCCGTTATTCATCAAGTGATGCATAATGACTATGAGCAGTTATATTATGACCAATTGGCAGAACGGCAGATGTTCAAATATCCTCCTTATTATCGTTTGATTTATGTATATCTGAAACACCGCAAAGAGGATATTCTGGATTTGGCGGCGGATACCATGGCGGCACAGCTCCGTTCCGGATTGGGCGACAGGGTATTGGGCCCGGACAAACCGCCGGTGGCCCGTATCCAGACCTTATTTATAAAAAAAATGATTGTGAAAGTGGAGCAGAATGCTTCTATAAAGAAAGTGCGTGATTATCTGCTTGCCGTACAACGTGCCATATTGGAAGATGAACGTTTCCGTTCGTTGTTAGTTTATTATGATGTAGATCCACAGTAACCGGTCCATGCACTGGACGATAATAGAAAAGATAAACGAAAATAAAGATGAAGATAGAATTAGACGTACATACCCATACCATTGCCAGCGGGCATGCATTCAGTACTTTACAAGAAATGGCGCAAGCTGCCGCCGATAAGGGATTGAAGGTTTTAGGGATAACGGAACATTCGCCCGGTGTTCCCGGTACTTGCCATCCTATTTATTTTAGAAACTTGCATGTGGTTCCCCGCCGGATGTATGGGGTGGAGCTGTTGTTGGGGGCTGAGATTAATATTCTGGATGGTAAAGGAAACCTCGATTTGGACGAGGATTATATGAAGATGCTTGATATCCGTATTGCGGGTATCCACTCTTTATGTTATGAATATGGAACGATAGAAGAAAACACCCATGGAATGGTACAGGTTATCAGCAATCCTTTTATTCATATTATCAGTCACCCCGGAGACGGTACGGCGGCGTTACATTTTGAACCGATGGTATTGGCAGCCAAAGAACACCATACTTTATTGGAAATAAATAACAGTTCTTTAAAACCCACCCGTAACAAACCCAATGCCCGTGAGAACAACCTCACCATTCTCCGTTTATGCAAGAAATATGAAGTTCCGGTCATTTTGGGAAGTGACGCGCATATTTCGTTTGATATAGCCCGTTACGATAATTTGTATGAATTGTTGCAGCTTACCGGGTTTCCTGAAGAGCTGATCATGAACCGTGATGTGAAATCATTTAAAGAATACCTTCATTTGTAGATTATATATGAAAAGAATACTTTTTGTCTGCCTCGGTAACATTTGCAGGTCTTCTTCGGCAGAAGAAGTGATGCGTACTCTCATAAAGAAAAAAGGACTGGAACACGAGATAGAGGTGGATTCTGCCGGAATCCTGAGTTATCATAGAGGGGAATTGCCCGACAGCCGTATGCGGATGCATGCTTCCCGCCGCGGTTACAATCTGACCCATCGTTCCCGTCCTGTCTGTACGGAGGATTTCTATCATTTTGATATGATCATCGGCATGGACGACCGTAATATAGAGGACCTGATGGAGCGTGCTCCCGATCTGGAAACGGAAAAGAAAATCCATCGCATGACGGATTATTGCCGCACCAAAGTGGCAGACTATGTTCCCGACCCTTACTATGGCGGTGCGCAAGGGTTCGAGAACGTGCTTGATATACTGGAAGATGCTTGTGCAGGATTGCTTACTTCCTTAGTTCCGGGTAACTGATTCGGGTGTGATACATCGTTTTCAGCTTTTCTTTAAACAGTGCTTTGACTGTTGCTATATCCTTGAACGTAATAGGGCATTCTTTGAAATACCCCTCAGATACCTGTGTGTCAATAATCTTATCTACCAGTGTGCTGATGCTTTCTTCCGTGTACTCCGGCAGGCTGCGTGAAGCCGCTTCTACAGAGTCGGCCATCATCAGGACGGCCTGTTCCTTGGTAAACGGGTTCGGACCGGGGTAGCGGAACTTTTCCTGATCCACTTCTTCGTCAGGATGTTCGTTTTTATATGAAATGTAGAAATACTTCGTCAGTCCCCGTCCATGATGGGTACTGATAAAGTCTTTGATCACTTTGGGCAGATTATGCTTTTCCGCCAGTTTCAGCCCGTCGGTGATATGACTGATGATAACCTGGGCGCTTTGTTCATAACTTAAACTCTTGTGCGGGTTGACTCCCGACTGGTTTTCTGTGAAAAAAGCCGGATTCACCATTTTACCGATGTCATGATATAATGCTCCCGTACGCACCAGCTGGCTTTTACCTCCAATCTTGTTTGCCGCCGCAGCAGCCAGGTTTGCCATCTGCAATGAGTGTTGGAAAGTGCCCGGAGCTACTTCGGACATTTCCCGAAGCAAGCTATTGTTGATATTTGACAGTTCCACCAAAGTCACATCTGAAGTAAAACCGAATATTTTCTCCAAAAGGAACAGTAACGGATAAGCGAACAGCAGTAAGATACCGTTGATCATAAAATAGATGTACATGCGCGTATTCAGCTTGGTCAAATCATCTTCATGAATCAGCTCGAAAGCAAAATATAATAAAGCATAACTGATAAATACAACCAAAGCCGTCCGTAACAATTGCGACCGTTGGGACAATTCTCTCAAACTATAGATCGCCACCATTCCTGCCACTACCTGTAACAAGATAAACTCATGTGGAAAACGTAAAGTGATGGAGCAAAGCAAAATGATAGTGACATGTGCCATGAATGCCGTTCTTGAGTCAAGGAAAACACGGACTATAATCGGAATCATGGCAAATGGAACCACGTAAATACTTGACAAGTTCTGTTCCACCATAATGGAAGACAGGACGGGGAAGAACACAATCAGCGCAAATAGCAGGGTGAGTGTTCCTTTCCGTTCATAATAATCTGCCCGGAACAACTCCAGATAGGCCATGAAGCAGAACAGGAAGATTCCTACATATAATATTTGTCCGGCCAATGTCAGTCTTTTCTCTTGTACCGAGTCGCTACGTTTTTCCCATTCCTTGCGTAAGGATTCCAATATGTTGTAAGTTTGCTCATCAACAATTTCTCCACGGTCAATAATCTTTTGTCCGTTCAGCACAAAGCCGTTTGCCCATGAAATATTAGAGAGCAGGTCTTTTTGCGCCGCCTCGGACTTTTCTTCATCATAAACCAGATTAGGTGTAATGTAATCATTCAGATTACATTGTTGTAATATCTTCTTTTTGTAGTGGGCGGTATCCGCATTCAGCAAATATTCATAGGCTTCCTTCACGGTGTACAATTGGTCGATAAAACGGCTCGTAGCTACATTCTTGTCTACCAGCCGTATGGCAATGATACTGTCTTCCTCCATACGCTTCAAGTCATTTCCGGCAATGATTCCGTCCTCATACAGTGCCTTTAATGTGCGTTCAATATAACGTACATAGTCCGTGCCCGGCAGTGAATGGCGTAAGGTCTTGTTGTAATCCTCCCTTAATTTGGAAAGGACATTTTTTTCGGCTTCCTTGTCTATCTGGAAATAAGGTTGATAGTCTGCCAGGATGCTGTCCTGTTCCTTTTGTACTTGTATGTCGTTTTTGTAAATCGGAAAATCAAATGATGCCTGTAACAGTCCGTATTTCCAAGGCTTGTTTATATCAAATTGATAGTTGAACTTTCCTTCATTGGGTAAAAAGTAGACTATCACTGATACTGTGGCAATGAAAATAAGGCTTTTATAAATCAAATTTTTATATGAAAACCGTTGGTTGGTCTTGAAACTTCTCATAATCGTATATTTTTGCGCGCAAAATACGAAAAAATCGGGAAATTTAGATTAATTTTGCAGCGTATTTTATATAAAACAACAATGTCAGAAAGAAAAGTAAGAGTTCGTTTTGCTCCGAGCCCGACGGGAGCGTTGCATATCGGCGGTGTGCGCACAGCCTTGTATAACTATCTGTTTGCTCGCCAGCATGGTGGAGATTTAATTTTCCGTATAGAAGATACCGACTCAAATCGCTTTGTTCCGGGTGCGGAAGAATATATCATTGAGTCGTTTAAGTGGTTGGGGATAAACTTCGACGAAGGAGTCAGCTTTGGTGGTAACTACGGCCCCTACCGTCAGTCTGAACGTCGTGATATTTATAAGAAATATGTACAGGTGTTGCTTGACAGCGGTAAGGCATATATTGCTTTCGATACTCCGGCGGAGTTGGACGCCAAACGTCAGGAAATCTCTAATTTCCAGTACGATGCTTCTACCCGTATGTCTATGCGTAACTCTTTGACTCTGCCGAAAGAAGAAGTGGATGCACTGATTGCCGATGGGAAGCAATATGTGGTACGTTTCAAGATTGAACCGAATGAAGATGTACACGTACATGATATTATCCGTGGCGAGGTAGTGATCAATTCTTCCATTTTGGATGATAAAGTTTTATATAAATCGGCGGATGAACTGCCTACTTATCATTTGGCAAACATTGTGGACGACCATTTGATGGAAGTTTCCCATGTAATCCGTGGTGAGGAATGGTTGCCTTCCGCTCCGTTGCATGTCCTGCTGTACCGGGCTTTCGGCTGGGTGGATACCATGCCCGAGTTCGCACATCTTCCCTTGTTGTTGAAACCGGATGGTAACGGTAAACTGAGCAAGCGTGATGGTGACCGTCTTGGCTTCCCTGTTTTCCCGTTGGAATGGCACGATCCCAAGACCGGTGAGGTGTCTTCCGGTTATCGTGAGTCGGGTTACCTGCCCGAAGCTGTTATCAATTTCCTTGCCCTGTTGGGATGGAATCCGGGAAATGACCAGGAACTGATGTCCTTGGATGAACTGGTGAAGCTTTTTGACCTGCACCGTTGCAGCAAAGCCGGGGCAAAATTCGACTTTGAAAAAGGAAAATGGTTTAACCATGAATATATATTGAAGAAAAGCAATGAGGAAGTAGCCGGGCTTTTCATGCCGATCTTGAAAGAGCATGGCATTGAAGCTCCTATGGATAAAGTGGTGACCGTGGTAGGCTTGATGAAAGATCGTGTAAGTTTTATCAAGGATTTGTGGGAAACTTGCAAATTCTTCTTCGTCGCTCCTACGGAATATGATGAGAAGACCCGTAAAAAACGTTGGAAAGAGGACTCTCCCGAACGTATGCTGGAGTTGGCGGACGTATTGGAGGCCTTGGACGACTTCTCGCTGGAGAATCAGGAGGCTGTGGTCATGAAATGGATAGAAGATAAAGGTTATCACTTGGGTAATATAATGAATGCTTTCCGTTTAACCTTGGTAGGCGAAGGTAAAGGCCCGCATATGTTTGATATTTCAGCCGTTTTAGGGAAAGAAGAAACATTGCGACGCATTCGTCGGGCTGTGGAAGTGCTCAAGTAATAGCCGGTAGTTATGATTTATAACCTAGTCATCTATATTTATCTATTCGGGGTGAAGGTTGCCGGCCTGTTCAGCGCCAAGCCCGCCAAAATGGTGAAAGGACACCGGGAAGTATTTGATATCTTGCGTAACAAGATAGACAAAAATGCCCGTTATATTTGGTTTCATGCAGCTTCATTGGGTGAGTTCGAACAGGGACGCCCTTTGATAGAACGTATCCGTAAGGAGCATCCCGAATATAAAATATTGCAGACTTTCTTTTCTCCCTCAGGGTATGAAGTGAGAAAGAACTACCAGGGGGCAGACCTTGTCTGCTATCTGCCTTTCGACACTCCGCGTAATGTCCGTCGGTTTGTAGAATTGGCTAATCCCTGTATGGTATTTTTTATCAAGTACGAATTTTGGCAGAATTACTTGAATGAGTTGCATAGGAGAGGTATTCCCACCTATAGCGTATCTTCCATTTTCCGTCCCAATCAGATTTTTTTCCGTTGGTATGGGAAGAGATATAGTGAGGTGCTGAGGACTTTTGCTCATTTGTTTGTACAGAACGAAGTTTCCAAAGAATTGCTGGCAACAATTGGTGTGACCGATGTGACAGTTGTGGGCGATACTCGTTTTGACCGCGTGCTGGATATCTGCCATCAAGCCAAGCAGCTTCCGCTGGTGGAGAAGTTCAAAGGTGATTCGTTGACTTTTGTTGCAGGCAGCTCATGGGGACCGGATGAGGATATTTTTATCAAGTATTTCAATGAGCATCCTGAGATGAAGCTGGTTATTGCTCCTCATGTGGTGAGCGACAGTCATTTGAAGGAGATTTTAGATAAGGTGAAACGTCCGTGCATCCGCTATACCGAGGCTACGGAAGAAAATGTGACACAGGCCGATTGTTTGATTATCGACTGTTACGGACTGCTGTCCTCCATTTACCGATATGGTGAGATTTCGTATATTGGGGGTGGCTTTGGAGTTGGAATTCATAATGTGCTGGAAGCGGCTGTATATGGTATTCCTGTGATATTCGGACCTAACAACAAGAAATTCCGCGAGGCGCAACATTTGTTGGAGCAGAAAGGCGGTTTTGAAGTAATCGGTTATGATGATTTTAAACGGTTGATGGACAAATTCCTGTCGGATGAGGCTTATTTGCAACAAGCAGGGAAAGCTGCCGGAAATTATGTGAACCATAATGCCGGAGCATTAGAAAAGATAATGAAAGATATCACTCTCTGAATGTTTCAAGGTGATTTGAGTATATGCAGGTTATAGAGAAGATTTGGCTCTATAACCTGTTTTTTTTCCTTCAAATCCTTCATTTTAAGCTAATTTATTGTTAATCAGTTGGTTATAATGAACCATTTTCACTTTATTTCCTTCATCCGGATATAAATCCTTCAGCCTGCTGAAATGAGGGCTTGTCCGGCTTTGGGGTCAGCAGAAATTTAGTGGGGATTTTATTTCATGCGATTGTTTGTGATACCCTGTACGAGCGTTCGTAATTTTATGTATGGTTTGTATGGCAGGCAAAAGTAAGGATTGGGATTGCATATATGCCCTCACTTTAGCATTTCGACTTGTTGCTATATACCATACATGTAGTCAGATGTATATCTTCCTGCCCATATGCTGTTTCGCTTTTTTTAAAAGAAGGCTGTCTGGGGATTTTTCCTCCCTACGTAAGGAATGCGTAGCCTTGTAGTCAGCTTCATCCTTAAAAGATCTTATCCATATCTCTAACCCTTTCCCGCCGTATGGTTAAGGGTTTTCTTCCTGCCTGTTTTATCTCCGCAAGCCTTTGGAGTTGACTCCATAGTCTTGGGAGATAACTCCAAAGCTTATGGAGATAACTCCAAAGGCTATGGAGATAGAATACATTCGTATAAAAAGGTTTAATCAGGAGATAGAAAAGGTTTATGCAACAGGGCCCGATCTATTGTTATTTCCACAATAATCCCAAATGCTCCCGGACTTTTATAGTAGAACTTTTTAAAAAAACTGGTTGGCGGTTTTCTCTTTGATGAAATAAAAAAAGTTAAAAGGATGAACTTTTCTTCTTTTAAAGCTAACATGAACTCTTTATAAGAGGAAATCTTCTGTTTTTCAGTTTGTTATGCTTCGCTTTTACATGAACCGATTTATATATCTCTTGATAAGAGATATATATTTTCTGTGCAAAAATAAGCAAAGTTTTGAGAACTAATACATTTTTGGCAAAAA
>ENA-OZKJ01000709-OZKJ01000709.1-human-gut-metagenome-genome-assembly--contig:-NODE-709-length-11714-cov-4.474741_pt1 | contig 11714 bp, 8 predicted proteins | sample MGYA00244824_ERZ653760 | MGnify/ENA primary metagenome ERZ653760 (study PRJEB26926, sample SAMN06165255) | human gut metagenome | biome: ENVO:00009003; feature: ENVO:2100002; material: ENVO:00002003...
CTTCTAGCTTCGTCGGCAGCGTCAGATGTGTATAAGAGACAGGGGTGATGCTTTGTGTTATAGCTGTGCTTTCTATGCTGGCGGCGGTGGCTGTTATGCCGACCTTTGCAAAAGAAGAAAAAACAGATGGGATAAAGCTTCCGATCATAATGTATCACAGCATCGTAAAAAACGAAGATCGCAGCGGTGAGTATGTTATAACGCCTATCGAGCTTGAAAAGGATCTGCTTTATCTGAAGCAGAACGGCTACACTACTGTTTTTGTAAATGACGTTATAAGATATGTGAAGCGTGGGGGCGAACTGCCTGAGAAGCCTGTCATACTGTCCTTTGATGACGGCACTTACAACTACAGAGAATATCTTCTGCCGCTTCTTGAAAAATACGATATGAAAGCCACTGTATCTATTGTGGGGGCTTACACTGACGCTGCCTGCGAGGAGGCTGAGCCTGATCCTGCTTACTCTTATCTTGACTGGCAGGACGTTTCGGTGCTTCGTGACAGCGGTCATGTGGAGATATGCAATCACTCTTACGATATGCACAATCTTGAGGGGAGGCGTGGAGTCGGTCAGCTAGAGGGGGAAAGCTACGAGGATTACCGAAAGATATTTCTTAACGACACCACGAAGCTTCAAACGCTTTGCGATGAACACTGTGGTTTTCAGCCAAACGTTTACACCTATCCTTTCGGCATAACCTGCGAAAGTGCAAGTCGGCTCGTAAAGAACATGGGGTTTGAGGCTAGTCTTTGAGTAGAGGAAAAAATCAATATAATAAAAAAAGAAGATGAGCGCTGCCTTTTTGGTCTTTACAGATACAATCGCAGCGGGATCATCTCCACAGAAGAATTCATGAAAAAAGTTTTTGGAGCATAAAAAAAGCAGCCCCTATTGGAGCCACTCTCTAAACTGAATCACCATCAGCATATTCACATTATACTCTGGCAGGTGTCGAAATTATACTTGTTTTTGTGTGATTTTTGTAAAAAAAATGTGTATTCGTGTAAGCAGAGTGACAAATGCTGTCACAAACAGCCAAAAGCACGTTGATACGCCACTTTTGGCTGTTTATCATCTCTTTACACAGAACTTATTTATCCTTTTTGCCGCCTTTGATCTTTCCTCTTATCCAGATAATTATTACTACAAGTGCAATAACAAGGACAATAAGGACGATAGCAAGGGCGGTATTGAGCATCTTTTTGTACTGGTCCATAACATTTGCGTTTTTGGACACGGCAGATGAAGTATCGGAGCTGTCTTTCTTTTGGGCGGTCTGGGTCTGCTGTTCATCTCCGCCTGCGGCTCTTATTATGGTGACAGTATAGGTGGCGGTATTGCCGTCAACGTCTGTGACGGTTATGGTTCGTACATTTTCGCCCACCTGACACTCGCTTGTGCCTGTATACCATATATAATCAGAGGGGCTTGCTGTTGTTCCCTCTATCTCAACATTGGTAACGGAATTGTCAACGTTCACTGTATAGTTATAGACATTATAGGCAAAGGCAGGAGAAAGCTCACCGTTATCCACTGTCAGGGCTGTAAGAACGCCTTTATCGGGTATGCCGTTTGAAGGTGCGGTCTTAGTGGTAGTGGTGGTGGTGGTCTTTTCGGTGGTGGTCGTGGTTTCTGTTTCGGTCTTGGTTTCCACCTTATCGCCTCCAACTGTTATGACACAATAGGCGGTAGGCGAGCCGATAAGCTCTGAATCAGGGGAATATATCTGACAGCTTTGCAGGCTTATATTTGCATTTCCTGCTGACAGACCTTTGAACGTAAAGCTGAAATCCACTTCTGAAGAGGGGGTATCAGGAAATCCGTTTACTGTAAGAACTCCTCCGCCACCTGAGGCGTTGTCGCTTGACACAAATTCTATAACGGAATCGTCATAGGCGATATTTGCCTGAACGCTTCCTATCTCTGAATCTGCGGAAAATGTCACGGACACTTCAAACTGCTGATCGGTCATGACGGGGTTTTTAGGCGGATAGAAGAAAGCCTCCCCTGTTGCATGGGCAGTGAGAGCCGTCATTGGAACTGCAAGTGCGGCTGTCAAGAGCGATGAGAATATTCTTTTTACAAGCTTTGTTTTTGTGATCATTGCTATCCCTCCCGATAACACGGATAATTATTTGGTATAAACTTTGGCTATATCAGACCACTGTCCGAAATAGGTCTTGTTCCCTGTGGCTGTATAGCTTCTCACACGGACAAAATATGTCTTTTGGCTTTTAAGATTTGTTACGGTCTTTTTGTCGGTCTTATTTGAGGTCACCTTAACTGTCTTTGCATCGCTGAAAGATATATTTTCAGCATAGGATATCTCATAGCCTGTAGCAGAGCCTTTCTGTGCATAGTCTATATAAAAGCCTTTTTTCACTGGCATGAGCTTTTGTATGGTCTGCCTGGCAGGGGTGATGACAAAAGACTTCGTTATCACTCCGCCATACGAGCCTTTTCCTGTTACTGTTACCTTAGCTGTGCCTATATTCTTATTGCAGGAATATTTCACTATATAGTCTGTGCCGTTTTTAAGGGTCTTGCCCGAATATGTGACTGTTACGCTTTGGGTGATGTTCTTGCCTGTGAAAGACTTGTTTTTTATGCCTGCGACCTTAGCTTTGGCAATATCATATTTTGCGGTGGTTACGCTCTTTGTATCAGACCATGCACCGTTATAACGCTTGCCGCTGACTATTGTATACGAACGCACTCTTACATAATATTTCTTCCCTGCCGTCAGGTTTGAAACTGTCTTTTTATCCGTTTTGTTTGAGGATATTATCAAGGTTTTTGCACCTGCAAAGTCAGAGCGTGTACTGTATTGCAGTTCATATCCTGTGGCTGAGCCTTTCTGAGCAAAGTCGATAAAAAAGCCTTTATATCTTGTTTGCAGAGATTGTATCTCCTGTTTTGCAGGATAAATGGTAAAAGTTTTTGTTATCGTACCCTGATAGTTGCCCATGAAGCTTATGGTTATTTTTCCAACGCCTATTTTTGTATTTGAGCTATAGGAAACAGTATAATCATGTTCAGGAAGAAGAAATTTTCCTCCGTCCGTTACCATAACGTCAGGTCTTATAGGCTTGCCTGTGTAGGAGAGCGTATCAACATAATAGACGCTTGTCAATTGGGCGGACTTTGGAAGAATGTCGAATGCTTTGGCTATAGTGCCGCTGTATCCGCCAATGCCTGTTATTATCATTTTGCCCTTGCCTGCGGCTATATTATCGGCATAGTCAATGGTATAGTCTTTATTATTTGTCAAAGTGGTATCGCCATAGGAAAGCGTTATACTGCTTTGAGCAAGCTCATAGCCTGTGAATGTCATATGTGTTTTAAAGCCTGATATCTCGCAGTCTTTTATAAGCTTTCTGTCGGTATAGACCGCCTGCACTGTCATATGGGCTGTGACTTTTGAAAAGTCTTTATCCCAGCCTGTAAAGCGTTTGCCTTTTATGGTCGGTGCTTTGGGCGGATCGGCACTTTTGCCGTATTCTACGGTCTGAGATGACAAAACTATGCCGTTTATATCGGTGAAATCAACCTTGCAGGTATTGGTTTTCCAACCTGCATAAAGCGTCTTTGAGCCGTCTGAAAAGCTCACGAACGTTATAGGCTCGCTCTCAAGCTGTGAGTCGGCATACCAGCCTGTGAACTGTGCGCCCTCTTTTGTGGGGGCGGAAAGCTGTGCGGTTTCGCCCTCGCCAAGCTCATCATGGTTGAGGGGGCTGTTTTCGCCACCGTTAAGGATATAATCTATCTTTGCTTTGTCACTTGGGGTAACTTTTGCGGAAACTGTGGTGTTTTCTGTGAAAACTGTGTTGCTGTTCACAGGTTCACCTTTACGATACCATCCGAGAGTGTAGCCCTGCTGAACGTTCACATTCGGGAACACGGCTTTGCCTGCATAGTCGGTGCAGACTTCTATGGTCTGTGCCACAGCGGAGAATGTTATCTTATGGGAAGCCTGCTCGCTATATGAGGTCTGGCGCACAAGAGTGCCGTCCATTGTCCACTTTGCGCTGTCTTTGAACTTTTCACCATAGGTGTTCATTGCATATGCCCCTTGAGAAAGTGCATTTTTTGCAGAGAGGCTTGAAACCAGGCTGTCGCTGTCATTGCTGTAACAGCCGTATGCGTTCACAACGGAAACGGCAATATCCCTGCCTCCTATAAAGGCATTTGTAATGGCGGAGCTGTTTTCCCTTAGGTTTGAAGAACACTCTGTTATGATACCGCAGGATTGTCTTCCTATGACGCCGCCTGAATAGACTTCTCCTGACACTGTGCCGTCAAAGGTGCAGGCTTTTATGGCTGTTCCTCGATAAAAGCCCACTATTCCACCTGCGTAATCGCCTTTCACTATACAATTTTTCAGGGAAATGTTATTTATCTCTGCACCATTTTTTATGTATGCGAAAAGCCCTGAATACTCCCCTGAGGAGATAACTGCGTTTTTTATAAGATGTCCGTTACCGTCAAAATAGCCCATGAATGGGTTTTCAGAATCGCCTACGGGTGAGATAGTTTTTCCGTCAAAGTCAAGGTCAGCTTCAAGGGTGACTAGCTTGCCCTCGAAGCTTTCGCCACTGCTGACACGCTTTGCAAAGCTTTCCCACTGGGCTTCTGTGGTTATAACAAGGGCTTCGTCCTGTTCTTCCGCGGCGGAGATAAGGAGCTTTTGTGCATTTGAGATATCGTTCTTGGAAGCAGTTTCATCTGCAAGCACCGTTCGGGCGTTGTTTGCTTCCCTTTCACAGCCTGCAAGGGTGCCGTACTTCGCAAGGGTGCTTTCAAGTGAACTTTTATCGGGCTTTGCAGTATCATCAGTATAAGCATAGATAAAAAGACTTCCTATAGAGTCGGTCTTATCTGCTCCAACATCAGACCAATATTTGCCGTTAAGGGAAACATAGCTTTGCCCTGACTGCGCCTTTGATGTTCGGTCGCTTTCTGCAAGGAGATATCCCCTGCCGCTGTCGCCGCTGAATTTTACTGAAATGGAATATTTCTCGCCCTCTTCAAGGAGGATATCCTCGGGAAAGTCAACTGTATAAAAGCCGTTTGCGGACACTGAGCCGCTTATCTGCGTTTCAAGGACGCCTATAGGGTCGCTGTCGGAAACGTCGGTATAGACGCTTAGGGTGTAATCCGCACTGCCCGTTTTGCCCACATACATAAAGCCTGCTTTATCAAGCTTTTCATCGGCTTTAGCGGTGAAAACATTTGCACCGTAAACAGAGCCGTCATTACTGGCGTTCACAACATAACCTGTCATTTTGCTATAGTGATATGTATTATCACAGCTTTCTTCAAAGTCATAGCAGCAAAACTGTCCGAACTCTGCTTCGTCATAGGACACCCAATAGAAGCCGTCATTGTCCTGATCTGCGCCCCACGAGCCTTTCACAAGCCATGCACCGTTATTGGCAGGCTTATATCTGAAATTATCCTTACTGTAGTTATCGTCCCAGCCCACCACTGTGACGGAATGATTTATGATAGTGTTTTTTGAGGCGTCGGGATCATAGTAGGCCGTATTGTTATGATTCATATAGCCATTTCCTGCAAAATAGCTTGCGGAAACTGCTCCAAGCTCCATTATTTTATGCTTCACCTGCGTGGTGCTTGAAAGCTCCATGACATAATTCAGCCTGTATTCGCTGACGCTTTTCTTATTTTCGGAAACTATCATATTCTCTGTGCCGGATTCTAAAAACGGCTCGTAATCCTCATAGCATAGTCCCTGACCATTTGCAAGGGCGGAGGCCGCAAAAAGCCAGTTTCCCCCTGATGAGAAATCGTCTTTACCTGTGGCTGTGCCTGAATTTGAGGACAGCACCAAGGCAGGCACGGAAAATTCTGCGGAGGGGTTTTCAAGCCCCTTTTTGATAAGATCCTGCTCTGCGCAGGCAAGGGCTGAGAACGCCCAGCAAGCACCTGTTGAAGCCTGATCTTTTACTGTTGTGATCTCTCCTGAGCTTCTTGGGTCATAGGTGGATGGGAGCTTTCGGGCGGATAGTCTTGCAGGGGACTTTATCTGATAGTCACCGTCTGTGCTTTTGGCCACGCCCTCTATCTCATAGCTATAGCCGTTATGGGTAAAGTTTACGGGAACGACTTTTATGCCGTTATCCTCGCTGGCAAGTGCAAAAGTCTGCGCCGAAAGCTGAAAAGCCAAGAGCAAAGCTGTCAAAAGCCCTGCCGCACCTTTCATTCTTCTCATTTTCCGCCCTCCTGTTTATCTCAGGTTATGGTTATCTTTCTTGTATACTCGTTTGAAATACATCTGCCGTATGCCGCTGTTTCTCTAAGTCTTACTGCGTTCTTTTCAAGGAAAGCAACACGCTTTGCATAGTCGGAGATATCCTCAAGCTTTTTCAGCGAGGTATCATACTCCAGAGTTCTGTTCTCAGCCTGCGCAAGTATGCGTGTGCCTGTGCGGTTAAAGGCAAGTATCCTGCCGTATGGCACTTGTCTGATATCGTCCTTTCTGATGCCGAGAACAAGGTGCAGGACCATTCTTCTTACTCTTGCCATGGTGATATTCTTTGACTTTATACGCTGTTCAAAGATATCCATAGTTTCAGGGCAGGAGCTTACGACAGACATAAATCTGTTGGCAAGGTGTTCGTCGCAGTCAGGTAGGGCTAGAAAATCTTCTCTTGAAGCTGTGCAGAGCTTGAAAAGCATTTCTCTGCCTGCCTGCCGGGTAAAGGACGGCTTACAGCCCTCAAAATCATATGGAACAAATTTCTGCCACTCACCGCCCTCTTTTATAAGCTCTCTTATATGAGAAGCCGAAGCAAAATTACCAGACTCTGCCTGAGAATCATGTGCAACAGCTTCACGCTTTACGGCATAAGGCACTAGCCATGGGGCTATACGCTTTGCCGCCTTTATATACTCCACTGCAAGAACGTTATTTGGTGTGGAGAATATCTCTTCGGCGGTTCTGCCATAAAGACCTATGGAGGCTTCATACATAGCCTGCGGGTAGGACTTTCCCTGAGATAAAAGTTCTCTTACCTGCTGTGAATTTTCAAGCATTGCGGATATTTCAGCTGCCTGTTCAAGGGCGTTCCTATCACCGCTTTCACAGCCGAAAGACAAGGTCGTTACCACGTCCTCCCCGAGACCTGCAAGAAGCCTTACTGCACTTCTTGCAAAGACCTCACTGTTTGAACATGAGAACGGGCATGGCAGTTCTATAACAAGGTCTGCACCGTTTCTTATAGCAGCCTGCGCTCTGTCATATTTTGAGAAAACAGCCGCTGAGCCACGCTGCACGCAATCGCCGCTCATTACTGCGACGATACCCTCTGCGCCAGCCTGTCTTGTGGCTTGTATCTGATATTTATGTCCGTTATGGAACGGATTATATTCCGCAACTATTCCCGCAATTTTCATTTTTTACTCCTCTTTCTACCCTATGCTTATTTTATTCCGTCTTTCAAAAGCTTACTGCGAATTATGATACTAATATGTTGAGCCCTAGTAAAAAAATTGTGCAATATGTATATTTATGAAAAAAGCTCTTGAAATTTATCATTAATATTGATATACTATAAGTATATGATATTATGGGCTTAAAGTCAAGCCCGTTATCTGACATATTATAATCGGGAGGAGATTTTTTCCAATGAAAATCTTAGTTGTAAATGCAGGTTCATCATCACTTAAATATCAGCTTCTGGATATGAAGGACGAGTCTGTTATCGCAAAGGGCAACTGCGACCGTATCGGTATCGACGGCCATGTGAGCGCAAAGACAGGCGACGGCAGACACATCGAGGAGGACTGCAATTTCCCTACTCACACTGAGGCTTTTGAAAAGCTCGTTGAGGTACTCACATCAGGCGAAACAAAGGTCATCGACTCTATGTCTGAGATATCAGCCGTTGGTCACAGAATAGTTCAGGGTGCTGAGGTATTCAAGGAGACCTGCCTTGTAACAGACGAAGTTATCGACCAGATCGACGCACTGGCTGAGCTTGCACCTGTACATAACCACCCACACGCTCTTGCACTGAGAGCCTGCAAGGCAGTTATCCCAGCAGGCACACCACAGGTAGTCGTATTCGACACTGCTTTCCACTCAACAATGCCAAGAAAGGCTTATCTCTACGGTCTGCCATACGAGTGCTACACTGATCTTCATGTAAGAAAATACGGCTTCCACGGAACATCACACAGATTTGTTTCAGGCGAGCTTGCAAGAGTAATGGGCAAGCCTATCGAGGAGCTTAAGATAGTTTCATGCCACCTTGGAAACGGCTCATCTATCACAGCTATCAACGGCGGCAAGTCTGTTGACACATCAATGGGCTTCACTCCTCTTGACGGTCTTGTAATGGGCACACGCTGCGGTTCTGTTGACCCTTCTGCTGTTGACTATGTTGAGAAGAAAATGGGCTTTACACCTGACCAGATGACAGAATACATGAACAAGAAGTCAGGCTTCCTTGGTCTGTCAGGCATCGGTTCTGACAACAGAGATATTCAGGCTGCTGCAAGCGAGGGCAACGAGAGAGCTCTTATCGTAAGCGAGATATTTGCTTATCAGATCAAGAAGTTCATAGGCTCATACGCTGCTGCAATGAACGGCCTTGACGCTGTTATCTTCACAGGCGGTATTGGTGAGAACGCACCTGAGGTAAGAGCGGCTGCTTGCTCAAATCTCGATATCCTCGGTATCCACATTGATGCTGAGAAGAATCTCTGCCGTGGAATACTCAAGGAGATATCCACAGACGATTCTAAGACAAAGGTTTACGTTATCCCAACAAACGAAGAGCTTCTCATTGCAAGAGATACTCTGGCACTTGTTACAAAGTAATATTTCAGATAACATTAAGGACGGCTTTCTTATGAGAGCCGTCTTTTTTTGCGCATAAAAAAGGCACAGGAGAGGTTTTCCTGTGCCTTGATTTGTTTGATAAGACCGCCAATTTTCATGTAGGGGCTGGTGCCCTCGACAGCCCGATTTTGAGAGTGTAAAAGTTTGAATTATCACGAAGTTTTGTGGGTTGACGAAATATTGAGAAGTGGGACGTCGTATTTCTGCAAAGCAGAAATTGCGTCGCTCAACTACATATTTGTTTGAATGTACGATATTGGCCATATACGTTTTCCAAACACCATTGTATCAGGTCTTAACGCCTGAGAACTGCGTCTGATAAAGTCTGTAGTAACAGCCCTTGGCGGCGATAAGCTCCTCATGGCTACCCTGCTCTGCAACACGTCCACCGTCGATAACGACTATCTTATCGGCGTCACGGATAGTGGAAAGTCGGTGAGCGATGATAAGGGACGTTCTGTTTTTCATAAGAGCCATCATTGCGGACTGAATGTGCATCTCAGTTCTGGTATCAACCGAAGAAGTGGCTTCGTCAAGAATAAGTATCTTCGGGTCTGCAAGCACTGCTCTTGCTATGGAGAGAAGCTGACGCTGACCTTGTGAAAGGTTTGAGCCGCCCTCGGCAAGCACTGTGTCGTAACCCTCGGAAAGTCTTTCTATGAACTCGTCTGCGTTCGCAAACTTTGCCGCCGCCTTTATTTCATCAAGGGTAGCATTTTCTCTGCCGTAGCGGATATTCTCCTCTATGGTGTCCTTAAAAAGCACTGTATCCTGCAAAACTATGGCTATGGAACGTCTGAGCTTGTCTTTCGGGATATCGTAAATGCTCTGACCGTCTATGGTTATCTCACCGCTGTCAACGGGATAAAATCTTGTGAGAAGATTTACTATGGTGGTCTTGCCTGAGCCTGTTGCACCAACTATGGCTATTTTCTGACCTGCTTTTACTTCAAGATCGAGGTCTTTTAGCACCTGCTTTTCAGGAACATACGAGAAGTCGATATGTTTGAAGTCGATATCGCCTTTGACATTTTCCACCTCAAAGTCAGCCTTGCCCTCGTCAGTTTCCTTATCAGCGTCCATGACCTCAAAGATACGCTCTGCGCCAGCTATTGCGGTCTGGATATTTGCAAACTGGTTTGCAATCTCATTGATAGGACGTGAGAACTGTTTTGAATAGAGTATAAAAGCCTGAATAGTTCCCACTGTTATAAAGCCTTTTATTGCGAACCAGCCGCCAAATGCAGCGATAAGGATAAAGCCGAAATTGGATATTAAGTTCATACAAGGGCCCATTACACCACCGAATATCTGAGCTTTTATGCCACATTTTTTCAGATTGTTGCTCATTTTCTCAAACTTGTCAACAGCGTCCTGCTCCTTGCCATAGGAAACGACCGTTCTATAGCCAACGACCATTTCTTCCACTTCACCGTTTATCTCGCCAAGAAGCACCTGCTGTTTGATGAAGTATTTCTTCATATACTTTGTGAGTACGCCTGAAACGAATATGGTAAGGAACACTGTAGACAGTGAGATAAGGGTAAGAAGCGGTGAATACAGAAGCATTATGACAACTGTTCCCACTATGGTCAGCACGCCTGAGATGAGCGAGCCTATAGACTGAGAGATAGTTGTGGAGATATTCTCGACGTCGTTTGTCATACGGCTCATTATATCGCCATGGCTGTGGGTATCGAGATATTTTATAGGAAGTCTTACAAGGCTTGAGAACAAGTCTTTACGCATGGTCTTTACTGTATACTGTGAAAGCTTTGCAGAGAATATTCCCTGCATATAGATGAAAACAGAGGACAGGAGATAAACTGCCCCAAGACCTATGAGCGTTTTGCCAAGTGAACTGAAGTCAACGCTTGTTTTCTTTTTGGTGAGGGTAATGCAGTCTATGGCTATTTGCTGTATTGACGGTGCGGCAAGATTGAGCAGAGTTATAATGAGCATTACACCGATAAGGGCGAAAAACAGATATCTGTTCCTGCCTATATAGCCTATGAGCTTTTTAAGGGTGTTCTTTGCATCCTTTGGCTTTTCCATTGTAAGCCTTGCACCGTGCGGTCCGCCCGGTTTTCTTCCACCGGGTCCCATTGGAGGCATTGGAGGCATTACACTTCACCTCCTGACGTTTTTACCTGTGAGGCGTAGATATCCTGATATACCTCGCAGGTCTTTAATAGATTTTCATGAGTATCGCAGGCACAAAGCTTGCCGTGGTCAAGGACGGCTATCCTGTCGCATGATTTTACGCTCTGGATACGCTGTGCAATTATGATAAGGGTAGTGCCGTTCATTTTGCGGTCTATCTCCGCACGGAGCTTTGCTTCTGTGCCAAGGTCGAGGGCGGAGGTGGAATCATCAAGAATGAGGATCTCAGGTTTTTTAAGCACCGCTCTTGAGATAGAAAGTCTTTGCTTCTGACCGCCTGACAGTGAAGCACCCTTTTCGGCTATAATACCCTCATAGCCTGCAGGTATCTTCTGAATGAACTCGTCAGCCTGAGCTGCCTGTGCGGCGGAGATGACCTCCTCATGAGTAGCGTTTTTGTCGCCCCACTTTATGTTGTCCTCAACTGTGCCTGAGAAAAGCTCGCTCTTTTGCAGGACTATGCCAACTTTCTTTCTAAGCTCATCAAGCTTGCAGTCCTTGACGTTCACGCCGTCAACAAGGACTTCCCCTGCTGTGCAATCGTAAAATCTTGGAATAAGATTCACAAGGGAGGATTTTCCCGAACCAGTTGCACCTAGTATGGCGACGCTCTCGCCTGACTTTATATCAAGGGCTGTCTCTTATACACATCTCCGAGCCCACGAGACATCTCAGGATCTCGT
>ENA-OZKJ01000711-OZKJ01000711.1-human-gut-metagenome-genome-assembly--contig:-NODE-711-length-11691-cov-14.497508_pt1 | contig 11691 bp, 14 predicted proteins | sample MGYA00244824_ERZ653760 | MGnify/ENA primary metagenome ERZ653760 (study PRJEB26926, sample SAMN06165255) | human gut metagenome | biome: ENVO:00009003; feature: ENVO:2100002; material: ENVO:00002003...
TTGCTTCACTTGACCTGAAGGAACTTGGGGACAGGTTCAAAACCGCTGAACTGTTTGGGAAGCTGGTGAACATTGGTGATGATATTGGTTCTGACTATATCGCCAATGTAGCCGTATTCAAGAAGCTGGTAACAGGCCAAAGGGTTTCAGCGGAAAGAAAAGGCCAAGACCCCTTTGAGTTTGACAGCTACGCCAAGTTGCTGTTCAGCGCCAATGCCATTCCCCGGCTGGGGCGGTCAAAGGAAAGCTTTTCCGTAATGCGCCGGTTGGTGATCGTTCCTTTTGATGCCAAGTTCACTTCTGAAGATGAAGATTTTAACCCCAATATCCGCTATGATCTTCAGGATCAGGAAGTCATGGAATACATGATCCAGATTGGTTTAACGGGGCTGAAACGGCTTCTGAATAAGAAAGCCTTTACCAAATCCAAAGAGGTTGAACAGGCGATTGAGGAATACCGCATAGAAAATAATCCTCTGTTGGCATTCCTTGAAGAAATGGGGGCCGATGCCGTGGAGAATGAGCCGGTTAAAGAAATCTACTTTAAATATAACGAATTCTGTAACCGGAACCATTTTGAAGCCCTTAACAGGATTGAATTTTCAAGGCAAGTTTCAAAATCTCTGAACTTCACAACAAAAGATAAGCGGATCAAGGGCGAAAAGGTGAAAATCTTTGTGCAAAAAGTCCCGGATGGTTAATACATCCGGGACAGTATCGGGACATATCCGGGACATAGAAAATATAAGGAATTTCAATGGTTTCCCCAAAAATGTCCCGGATTGTCCCGGATAGTTTTAACTTCTTATTGCAAATAAAAAACATCAAAAAATTTTTCATAGGTAGTAAAAAATATATAATATATAGCCCTTATTTCACGGGACAACCGGGACACTTTAGGGCGGAAAGGATGGCTGGCAATGACTGGTGAAGAATTCTTGGATTGGCTGGATGGCGTAAAGCATATTGACCGAGTTGAATGGATCATTCAGGGTGAAGATTGCTGGGATGCTGATGAAATTAGCGTTGGTGTAACTGCTGACGGAGAAGAGAAAGTGTTCTTCTTTGGCCGTGCCAAGTGGTTAGAACGGCCTGACGATTTCTGTAAAGTCTGCATGGCTATGATCGGAAACCGTGTGATGAAACAGATGGGCTTGTGTGACGATCTTGGCCCGTTTACCATTGCTGATGATCCAAGTAGCGTGGTCAATCAGACAATCAGAAAGTTGCAGGGGTGATCGGATGCCAAGCAGAAACACAGAATTTTTGGATGATCTTCGGTTCATGCTGGGAGATGAACAATACACCATTTTGATCAGTAAATACCCTGAAGAACGGTTCCGGTTGCCTTCTATTGAAGGCGCTGAAACGATAACCCGCCGAAATCAGAGGATCAGAAATGAGTTTTTAGGGGGTATCAACAAAATCATTTTGCAGGAAAAGGAACATCTGACCAGCCGACAATTAAGCAGGATCATCAATGGAAAGTAAGTAAAGCCGCCTGACCTTTCAATGGTTGGGCGGCTTTCAGTTTTGTTGAACATTCCTGAACTAAAATCACAATATATAGTATTTATTTGGGCCAAAAATGTCATAAAATATACTATATATAGTGATTTACATGGGTAGGAATGGTATAATTATAACAGCGGGAAAGGCGGTGAGTACATGACGAGAAAGCAAAAAAGGTTTGTTGAAGAATACCTTGTTGACCTGAATGCAACCCAAGCGGCAATTCGGGCCGGGTATTCCCCCAATACAGCGGGTTCAATCGGTGAAGAAAACCTGAAGAAACCTGAAATCAAGAATGCTATTACATCGCTTTTGGATGATATGGCGGCTTCTAATATTGCTACTGTTCAGGAAATCATGGAACATTTGACAGCCGTGATGCGTGGTGAAACCACGGAAGAAATTTTGATCCTTGTTGGGAACGGGGTTCAGCAAATTACAACGAAACAGGTTTCCGCTAAAGATCGGATTAGAGCGGCGGAATTGTTGGGTAAACGCTATGGCCTGTTCAAAGATAAAGTGAATTTTGAAGGTCTGCTTCCGGTTGTGATCACCGGTGATGATCAACTTGAAGATTAAACAATTCATACCATACACCCGGCCCCAAAAACCTGTGAAAACCCGTTATGTCTGAAAGTAGCGCAATAGTAACAAAAGAGCATTCAACCCCTTGAAAATCAAGCACTTAATTTCATTGGGAAATAGAAAGGAAGATAGACAATGACCAACTTTGATACCCTTATGGCTTATGTGAAAGCCAAGCTTCAGAAGATTGACCAGTTGGAAAAGGAAATGGTTCAAGCCATTGCTGATGCCGAGTATGTCACCATTGGTGGAAATCGGCTTTATGTCGGCGCTGAAGTGTACGCCGCAAAGAAGAAGGAAATTCAGGATCAGTATCGGGCCTTGATTGAAGCGGTTCATGCCGAGATTCAGCAGAAATTGGATGTGGCCCAGAAAGAAAGCAATCAGGAATATGTAGCCGCCATGCCCCGGTTGACCGCTGATGAACGGGCTGAAGTCAACGCCATGATTCAGGAATATAAGGATTCCGATGATCCCCAAAAAGAACGCAATTTCATTGCGGAGCGGGATTTTCACCTGAAGAATGAAACCGTTCTGGCCAAGGTGTATGTTTTCGCCGGTAAGGAAATGGGGATTGGAACGGTAGAAAGCGGAACTCCCCACCCTGATCAGTTCATGGAAGCCATTCACCGGGCCACACAGGGCATTGCCCGATCCGTAAAGCTGGAACAGGAACAGCTTATGATTCAGTTGGCCCCGGCAATGCAGACGGCCCAAGAACACATTGACACTGTGATTGAAGCACGCAGATTCTATGGCGCTTTCGGTTTGCTGTCTATGCAGAACCACCTGATGGAGTTGAACCCGGACAACTTCCAGCATTTCGGTTATCGCAACTGGGATGAAGTTATGGCCCAGCGGATCAGCATTAAGGGCCGTTTGTATGATATGGGTATTGATCCCAACCAATCCTTGGTTGCGTTTGTTGGTTCCAATCTTCAGTAATTGGTCAAATCTATCCCCTGAAGGCCAATAGCAAGGTTATAAGCCTTCAGGGGATTATTTCATTTGGGAAGAAGGTGAACCATGACCAATGAAGAACTTGTGGCGCTGATCCAAGCTGGGGATCATGTTTCGGAGAATATGACCATGCTATACCAGCAAAACCGGCGCTTTATTGCCGGAATTGCTTTGCCGTTTTCCAATTCTTCTGATTTGGAAGATTTGATGCAGGAAGCCTATTTTGGGTTGGAAAGGGCCGTTTCTAAATACGATGCAAGTTTGGGATATAAGTTCCTCACCTATGCTGAAAATTGGATCAGGCAATCACTTCAAAGATATTGCCAAAACAACGGTAACCTGAAACGGATGCCCATTCATGTTTTAGAGCAGATTTCCCAGTATCAAAAATTCCGGTCTGATTTTCAAGCTGTGGTTGGGGATGAACCAACAGATGAAGAATACTGTTACCACCTTGGGATCAAAAAGCAACGGTTGAAAGAACTTCGGAAATATATGATCAGCACCGAAACTGTCAGCTTGGATGGCATTGTTCCAGGAACAGAAGATTTTACCCTTGCTGATGTTATTGCCGATGATTTCAACCTTGAAGAAACCGTTTGTGACACTTTGGCAGATGAACAGGCCAAAACCGTTATCTGGGGGGCCGTTTCTGATCTTGGTGGAAATGCTTCTGAAGTTGTTCAAGGGTATTACAAAGACGGTGAAACGCTTCAAACCCTGTCTGACCGGCTTGAAGTCAGTATAGAACGGGTTCGGCAAATTAAGCACCGGGCGATTTCCAACCTACGCCGTAACAGAAAGTTGAAAGAAGCCGCTGAAGTTTATGGGTATGGATGCGGCAAAGCCTATCATTGGGGACTTGGGCGGTTCAAGAATACGGGCCTTTCATCCACAGAGTTTTTGGCCATGAAACACCTTGAACAGGAACAGTGGTTCAAAAGCAATGTGAAGAAAGTCCGGGACATTTCCACTTTAACAAGGGTATCTTCAAGGCGATTGAAACAGGAAAACGGTACGGTTCCTATTGGCCTTAAAAAGCTGGCGAAAACGATTGAACAGGCAGAAGCCCTATTAAGGGAAGTTGACAAAATCACAAAAGGGCGGTGAAAACTTATGACACGATCTTCATGCCAACCAAAGCACAAAGTGGAATATTCTATGATCCTTCCTGAAGGTGGGGCTGGGAAGATCACACAAAGTATGACCCAAACGGCCCTTGCACGGTTACTTTTAGAACCCGGAATTACTTTAATTTCCGTAAATCGTGAACCGGCTGTGTTTTATGGGAGAAGTAAAAGGAAAGGACGGTGAAAAATATGCTGAAGCATGAAAATCCTAATGTTGAAATTATCAACAAATATTTGTGGGCGGTTCGGTTTTCTCTGATCCCCTTCATTCCGCAGATCAGCTATAAGCCTGATCCTGCTGTCCCGCTGGAACAGGTGCCTGGGCAGTTTGGCCCGGACGGGATCATGATTCTGAACAAGGATTACCGTTACTTTGAAATTGTGAAGAAGGGCGCAGAATCGGTGATGAAGCTGAAAACCCGGCAGATTGAAAAGGAACTTGATTCCTTGCGCCGATCCCACGCAAATCAGCCGCTTCAGGTCATTTACCGTTATTGCCTGTTGGCGGAATTGGAACGCAGAAAGGTGGTGAAAAATCATGGCAACAATTAAAACTGCAATTCAAATTTATGACGGTATGACCCGCCCACTTCAGGCAATGAGCCGGGGGGTAAATACCCTTATCAACGCCATGGAAACGGCCCAAGGCACTTTTGACCATGGGTTTGATTCTTCTGTTCTTCAGCAGGTACGGGAAGATATTGCTGAAGCTACAGTTGGATTTGATCAGATGGAACAGCAGATCAGGCAAGCCGATACTGCCCAGAATCGCTTTAATGACCGTGTTCAGGAAGGTACTGACAGAGCCGGTGGGTTGCTTCAGCAGATCAAGAATATTGCTGTGGCCGTTGGCGGATTGGCGGCAATTAAGAAACTGGTGGATCTCTCTGACAGCATGGCAAGCACACGGGCAAGACTGAATCTGATTGTGGATGATGGCGGTTCCGTAGGAGAACTGGAAAAGAAAATCATGGCTTCTGCCCAGCGTTCCAGAGCGTCCTATCTATCCACGGCGCAAGCAGTTTCCCAAATGGGCCTGATGGCCGCTGATGCCTTTTCCAGCAATGATGAACTGATTGCATTCACCGAAACCCTGAACAAGCAGTTTGTCATTGCCGGAGCAAATGCGGCGGGTGCTGAAGCCGCAACCCTTCAGCTCACACAGGCCATGGCTTCCGGTGTTCTTCGTGGTGAAGAACTGAACAGCGTGTTTGAACAGGCCCCCAATGTGATCCAATCCATTGCAGATTATTTGGGGGTTTCCATTGGTGAAATCCGTGGAATGGCCGCAGAAGGACAAATCACGGCGGACATTGTGAAGAACGCCATGTTTGCGGCGGCAGATGATGTGAACGCCAAGTTTTCTTCCATGCCCAAGACTTGGGGCCAAGTTTTCACCATGGCTTCCAATGTGGCCCTTCAGGTGCTTCAGCCATTGTTGAACGGAATCAACTGGCTTGCCAACAATATTTCCATCATCGGCCCTCTTGTGCTTGGATTGGGTGCGGCTTTTGCTGTGTTTCAGATTGCCGCCCATTGGACACAGATTGCGGCGGCGGCAACGGCCATTTACCATGGTGTTGTGAACTTCCTTTCCATTGGCTTTGGCATTCTTACAGGCAACACGGCGGCGGCTTCGGCGGCGGTGTTCACCTTCAATTCCGCCTTGCTTGCAAACCCCATTGTGTGGGTGGTCATGCTGATCATGGTTTTAATCGCCGCCCTTTATGCCGGTGTTGCGGCCTATAACAAATTCACCGGGGCCGCTGTGTCTGCTACCGGCATTATTGGTGGGGCTTTTGCGGTATTGGGTGCGCACATCCTGAACACCTTCATTGTCCCCCTGCAAAATGCCTTTGCCATGATCGCCAACTTCATTGGGAATGTATTCAATGACCCCGTTGCGGCGGTAAAGGTGCTTTTCTATGATATGTGCCTGACCGTCATTGGATATATCCGTAATTTGGCCCAAGGCATTGAAGATTTGATCAATAAAATCCCCGGTGTAACCGTAGACATTACAAGCGGCCTTGATAACTTTTATGCTGGATTGGAACAGGCCCAGCAGAAAGTAAAAGATGAAGCCGGTTGGGTTGAATATGTTCAAAAAATGGATTTCATTGATTATTCTGATGCCGCTTCCACTGGTTACAAATTCGGTGAAGGGATCGCTGATAAAATTTCCGGGGCCTTCAGCCTTGATGGGCTGGATGCCTTCAATCTTGGCAACACCCTTGATGGTATCTATGGCAACACCGGGGACACGGCGGGGAACACCGCCGCTATGAGTGATGCCCTTGACATTGCGGAAGAAGATTTGGCCTATTTGCGGGATATTGCCGAGCGTGAAGCAATCAACCGGTTCACCACGGCTGAAATTCATGTTGAACAGCACAATGAAAACCACATTTCCAGTGACACCGATCTTGACGGGATCATGGATGCTTGGGCCAATGATTTTGCTGAAAAGCTGGATGTTTCTGAAGAAGGGGTGCATGAGTAATGGCATAAGCCCATTCAGAACAGGTGTGTTCCCACTTCAGGTTCCCCCGGATCGTAAATGATCCGGGGGAAATTGTGACCTGTTCAGAGATAATAACCTTTGTTCAAGGGGTATTTCAATGGGCTGAAATTCAATCATGATGCCTCTATTTGACGGGCAGGCATAAGTCAGAACCCCGGATCACGAATGATCCGGGGTTTCTTCTTTTGGTGGGGTATGCTATACTGAATTTAGTTCAGAGGGGGTGAAGCGGTATGGGTAAAGGGTTTGTGTATAGATGCCACAAATGCGGCCATGAAGAAGAACTTCTTTCCGGTGTGGGCTTTATGTCCCTTGTGGAAGCCGATGTGGAGCGGGAAAGCATTCTGGCTGGTATCTATGGCCCCAAGGCACAAGCGGCCCTTGTAGCCCATCCTGAAGCCCATGTGAGCGTTGAAAGGGCTATGTACCAATGCGGGGCCTGCGGCAAGCTGGAAAGCCGTCTGGCGGTTACTATGAAGGCCCCTGCCCCAGTTCCAATCCTTCAGCGGTGTGATTGTGGGGCCACCATGCACCGGATCAGGAGCGGAAAAGATATACTTTGCCCAGCTTGCCGGGAACCCCTGAAGAAAACAGATGTTGTGGCCGTTGTCAGGTGGGATTGAAAGGCGGTGTGCTATGACCAAGACTGAAGAAGCCTTTACCGCCCGTTTCGGTGGACAGGTGTTTTATGCCATGCCTGATGGCCGCTGTGTTTATGAATATAGGGGCCGGGATTATTTGTTGGAAGGTGCTATGGCCGATCCTGAAGCAATAATGCGGGATAGTTTGGAGCGTGGGAAAAACCTTCTGATCACGACTTTCCCCGTGGTTGACTTGTACCCTGATCCGAACTGTGATTACTGACTTTGAAAGTTGATTTTCAAAAGAAAGGCAGTTCAAGGGATTGAAAAAACGGGCGTACTAAAATCGTACTAATAGCGGTTCAGAGTACGCTTGAATAGTTCATTTTACACTGAATATTGCTGAAAAATTGTTCAGATTCGCCACATATTCAGCAGAAAAGAAGCACTTTTCAGCCTTGTTCAGCGTAAGCCGAAACAGAGTGGGAGTAACAATAGGTTTTCTGAACTCGTAAAATTAGTTTAGAAATCAGAAGAAAATAAGAGAAAAACCACGAAACACAGAAGAAAATGTTCTGTGTTTCGTGGTTCTTTTTTGTTGCCGTACTATAATCGTACTATTTGCAAAAAATAGCCTTGAAGTTTTAGCCCTGTTGGGCTTTGCTGGAAGCGGAATGGGCTTCTTCAATCAAGGCCGCAACTTCTGAATGTTTGTTGGGGTAAAGATGGCTGTATGTCTGAAGGGTGGTTTCTATGTTTTCATGGCCCAGCCGGTCAGCAATCAGCAAGGGGGAGAAGCCTTTTTCGATGAGAAAGGAAGCGTGGGAATGCCGCAGATCGTGAACCCGAATTCGCTTTACCCCGGAAGCCTTACATCCTCTAATCATTTCATGGAGAAGATAGCTTTTAGTTTGTCTGAAAAGCCGCCCCGATGGATCAGTAACATAAATACAGGTGGAATACCGCTGTACCATTTCGGACAGGAACGGGGGCAAAGTAATGATCCGTTTGCTTTTGGGTGTTTTGGGTGGTAGGATCAAATCTTCCTTCTTGTGTCGGGCATAATTTTTAGAAATGCTCACCGTATGGGCTTCAAAATCAAAATCATCCGCAGTTAAAGCCAACAGTTCACCGGAGCGCATACCAGTCCAAAACAGCAGATTGAAAATCACAACAGAAGGGGGCTTGTCGGCCACCGCTTGGACGAAACGGTTAAATTCTTCTACCGTCCAAATCTCCATTTCATCAGCGTGCTTTTTTCCCATGCTACCGGCAAGGCGGCAAGGGTTACTTTCCAACCGGTAATACTTCACAGCAAAATTGAAAATGGCGCTGGCCTGATTATTTACCGTTTTTAGATAGGTTGGGGAATACCCCTTGGGATCAGCTAAAAGTTCATTTTGCCACTTTCTGATTGTGGCCGGGGTAATGGTGTTGATTGGCATATCCCGGAAGAAGGGAAGAAGTTTGGTGTCAATCAGAAATTGCTTGTTGGAATAAGTGGTGGGTTTCAGACGGTGCTTGCAATCTTCCATGTAAAGTTCCACCAGAGAACCAAAGGACATATCACAGGAAGCATGGGCCTTGGATAAGAATTCCCGTTCAAAATCTTGGGCTTCTTTCTTCGTCCTGAAGCCTTCCTTCTTCTTTTGCTTTCGGTTCCCTGTCCAATCGGTATAGTAGAACTTGCAGAACCATGAACCGGCTTTTTCATTTTTGTATACTGGCATTATATCACCCAGCCTTTCAGGAAAAAGGGTATGCAAAACCAAACCCAGTGTGATATAATGTTCAATGGGGATTGAAACATTAACTTCAAACGGGTTTTGTTTCGCCTGACCGCTTCCGGTGTGCCACCACCGGGGGCGGTCATTTTTTTTACTTGTTGAGTTCCGCTGTTATTTCTTGGATAATTTCAGCTTCGGGCCGGGTGTCCTTCAGTCGATCCACCAAGGCCGGAATAAAAGCCTTGGTACATTGCACAAGGGTTTCTATGTCCTTTTCATACAGGATGAAACTGTTTGACGCTTTTCCGATAACCCAATAGGGACATTCTAACCCGGATTCCCCCATGATGCCCTTTCCTTCAACAGCACCATAGATTTCTTCCAGCGCCGCAATGATGCCACTGTGAAGGTTGACCGCCCTTTGGAGGGATTTCACATTTTCAGCGCCAATTTGAAGATCAAACCATTCAGGGCCAATCAATTCAGCGGGTGTAACCCCCAAACCATTTGCAATTTTACTGATAGTTTCCATTTTGGGATTTAGTTTTCCCGCCTCATATCGCCTGATGGTTGGTTCTGCGATTCCGGCTAATTCTCCAAGTGCCTTTTGCGTTAAGCCCCTTTCAAGCCGCTTTGCTTTAATTTTTTCGCCTATGGACATTTGCACCACCTCATATCAACTATATCATAAGGCAACACAGAACAGCAACAAAAATTTCTTTCAAAGCAACTTGACAGCAACTTAACTTTCTGATAGGATTATATCAGCAACAAAACTTGCTGTCAACCCCTGTTCAAAAATTTCAAAGAAGGTGAGAGCATGATTGTAAGTAAGAAGAAGTTAGAAATGGCTATGGCAAATGCCTGCCTAAATACGCAGGAACTTTGCAAAGAAATCAACATGAAGTACCAGCAATTTTACCGGGTAGCAAACGGCAACAACTGTAAACCCGCCACCATCGGTAAGATCGCCAAAGCCCTGAATGTCCCCGTTGAAACCCTGATTGAAGATTGAGAAAGGAAGTAGAACCATGAACGAATTTACTTTGACCGCTGATTTTGGCATGACCGCTTCTGATGATGGCTTCATCCAGTACGGTATTCACCCCGGTGATACCATCATGTTTAAGAAGTCTGAAGATTTCCCCGTTAATGGCTCCATTGTGGCGGTGATCATTGATGATGGCCCCATCACCCTGAAGCGGATTTCCTTCTATGGCGATTCCTTGGACTGCTATCTTGAGGGCGGTTCCAGCCGGGTTGCACCTATCTTTATCAGCCATGCCGAGTATGGCCGTCTGAAGGTTTTGGGTGTAGCTGTCAGCGTGATCCACAGCTTGGCCCCGGCTGAAGAATAAGGGGGCAAACCCATGAAGCAGAATATCAAGAAGAAAGGGGTGATGCAGGGTGCAGTTATACAAAGGATTCGTTCCAACCAAGGACAAGAAATGCCTGATGCCGTTCAAAAACGCCACTTCTGAAGAACTTCTTTCCTATGAACAGGTGAAGGGCCTTCCCGAATATGCCGGGATTCTCTCTGATGATACCATTTTGGTTGATATAGACGATATGGATCAATCTATGGCGTTGTTGACCATCATCGAAACCTTGGGTCTGAAATGCCGAGTGTATGCGACATCCAGAGGGAAACACTTCTTATTCAAGAATATCCCTGATTTGGTCAAAAGCAATCGAACCAAGGCCACATTAGCGATTGGCTTTGAAGCTGATTTGAAGATTGGTTCCCGGAATAGTTACCAGATATTGAAGTATAGAAATGAGGATCGCCCCATTCTGTACGATGCGCCGGAAGATGAAATTCAAGACCTTCCCAAGTGGTTGACCCCTGTGAAAACAGATATTGACTTCAAGGCGCTTGGAGAAGGGGACGGGCGAAACCAAGCCCTGTTCAATTACATTCTGACCCTTCAGGATCACGATTTCACAAAAGAGGAAGCCCGTGAAACCATTCGGCTGATCAACCGGTATGTGTTGAAAGCCCCGTTGAGTGAAAGAGAACTTGAAACTATCCTTCGGGATGAAGCATTTCAAAAGCAATCTTTCTTCAAAGGCCGGAGTTTCCAGCATGACCGGTTTGCCGAATACCTGAAGCGAGATTCCCACATCATCAAAATCAATGGCCGATTGCACATCTACCAAGACGGGATTTATACCCCTTCATGGGAAGCTATTGAACGGGCCATGATCACCCTGATCCCCGCCCTGAAGGACGCCCAGCGGAAAGAAACCCTGAAGCAACTGAACCTAATTTGTGATCCCAAGAAACCGGCTTCGCCTGAAGTAATTGCCTTCAGCAACGGCCTTTACAATATCCGTGATGATTCTTTCAGCGAGTTTACACCGGATATTGTGATCACCAATAAGATTCCTTGGCCTTACAACCCAGCCGCCTATTCCGATTTGCTGGATCGCACCCTTGATAAAATCGCCTGTGGGAAGCGGGAAATCCGTGAACTTCTGGAAGAAATGATTGGTTCCTGTTTCTACCGCTCCAATACGATTGGCGGAAGTGGTTCTTTCATTCTGACTGGTGAGGGTGCCAATGGAAAATCAACTCTGTTGGATGCCTTGAAAAACCTGATGGGTGATGGGAACATTGCTTCACTTGACCTGAAGGAACTTGGGGACAGGTTCAAAACCGCTGAACTGTT
>ENA-OZKJ01000730-OZKJ01000730.1-human-gut-metagenome-genome-assembly--contig:-NODE-730-length-11451-cov-5.307915_pt1 | contig 11451 bp, 4 predicted proteins | sample MGYA00244824_ERZ653760 | MGnify/ENA primary metagenome ERZ653760 (study PRJEB26926, sample SAMN06165255) | human gut metagenome | biome: ENVO:00009003; feature: ENVO:2100002; material: ENVO:00002003...
CTACCATCATGCCTATTATCGCATAAATGCCATATATTATTTTCCTGATCATGTTTTCATGGTGAAGTTTACAAATTCTTTACAAGCAGTGTTGCGCAGCTATCTTTTAGGACAAACGCTACGCAACACCAGCACTGATTTTACAATTAATCTACAGTAATTTCATCTACAAACAGAAAAGCAGGATTTCCTTTACCTCCATGCCAAGAAGGAATATTGTATTCCGGCTTTGCCAATACTTTCAGATAACGTGCTTTCACAGGTTCAAAGCTCAATACATGTTCATATAATTGGTTTGGATTATCCAAAGTCATTGCAGGATATTCTTCTGAAGCTACTTGCTTGAAATTCTCACCGTCTTCTGAAACAGCGACACTGATGGAACGCGCGTCAAATATCCAGTCACCCTTCTCCACATTTGTAGTAAGTGTCACTTTGCTGAAATCAGCCGGCTGCCCGAAATCAATCACGGCTTCCATATCATTCTTATAAAAAGCAATCCAACGTCCTGTCTTATAATTTCTATTTCCTTTCAAACCATCCACCAAGGTAGAGATACCGGCAAATTCATATTGCTTGTTCACAGGTTGTAGAGCTGTTATTTTCTTTGAAGTCGATTTGCTGAACGCAATGTCTTCTTTCACAATACGACTATTGCCTGTAGGACGGACAGCCATAGCCTTAAACGTGCAATTTGTATTGATCTTCACCGGTTCTGTATAAAGCTGTGAAGCGGTAGTGGGATCTGTGCCATCCAATGTATAATATACCGGACAGTTGTCTACAGTAGACAAAGTAACATCCACCGTACCAGTTTCCGCATTAGGCTCAAACCGGGCAGTCACATCAAACACGTGCTTGGCATAATTATACTGATATACATCATATATCTTCACCATACGTACCAAACGCTGCAAGAAATCCTGATAATCCTTATGTTCAGGATTTGTCCATTGAATATCTGCCAAAGCGGCCATACGTGGTAATTCCATATATTCCACCTGACTAAATGTAGGAATATACTCAGTCCACAAATTAGCCTGTACACCTTTAATATATTTCTGTTCCTCCGGTGTCAGTGATGCCGGCATAGGTTCATAACTATACACACGTTCTAAAGGTAAGTAACCGCCAATGGCTTCCGGTTCCTGTTCCACATCCTTGCTCTGATAATAGTCAAAATACAAATAAGTATTCGGTGACATAATAACATCATGCTTCTGCTTGGCAGCCTCAATACCGCCACCTTCACCACGCCATGACATGACAGTAGCATTAGGAGCCAACCCGCCTTCCAGAATTTCATCCCAGCCAATAATCTGACGTCCGTGGTCATTCAAGAATTTTTCCGCATGATTGATAATGAAGCTCTGTAATTTTTCCTCTGCCGTGTGGTTCTTGTCAGCCTTAATACCTAAAGCTTTGATACGATCCTGGCACTTTGGACATTTTGTCCAACGCACTTTAGGACATTCATCACCACCCACATGAATATATTCTGACGGGAAAATCTGAATAATTTCCCCTAATACATCTTCAATGAATTTCAAGGTTTCATCATTTCCTGCGCAAAGCACATCTTCTGATACCCCCCAGATTTTCCATACTTCGTACGGACCACCTGTACAGCCCAAGTTAGGATATGCAGCCAAAGCAGCCTGCATGTGTCCCGGCATATCAATTTCCGGTATAACCGTAATATGACGTTCGGCAGCATAAGCTACAATTTCTTTTGCTTCTTCCTGTGTGAAGAATCCACCATAAGGCTTGCCATCATATTTTCCCGAGTTATGTCCGATAACCGTTTCCGCTCTTTTAGAACCTATTTCAGTCAGTTCAGGACGACTCTTGATTTCGATTCTCCATCCCTGGTCTTCAGACAAATGCCAGTGAAAACGGTTGATGTTGTGCAAAGCCAGCATATCAATAAAACGCTTTACTGAATCTACCGGGAAAAAATGACGTGACACATCCAACATTGCACCACGATAAGAGAAACGAGGATAGTCATTGATTTCAACCGCCGGTAAAGCGATATCCACTCCTTGTGCTACCGGAATAGATTTACGCAACGTCTGGATGCCATAAAATACTCCGGCTTCCGTAGGTCCTGAAATAACCACTTGGTCGCTGGTTACCTTTAACTGGTATCCTTCAGGATTTTCAGCATTTCCACCTAATTGCAGGATTATTCCTTTGCCGTCTGTACCGGCTTGTACAGCCAATGACTTTCCGGTAAGATCTTTGATATAACTTGCCAAAAATTCAGCGTTCTTTTGCATTTTTTCATTGCCTTCCGGATACATTATCTTAGTTCCATTTGACAAAATAAACGGAGCAGCCTGATCCATTACCGAAATTTCCTGCGGTAACGGAATTATCTGATAATTTGCTTCTTTCACTTCTGTGTTACAGGATAAAAGCATAAAACCTGCCATTGTCAGCCCTGCAAGGCCCATTAAAGTTTTCATAATAGATATTAATTGATTAGTTAGTATCACTTAATTGCTTAATAGTTATATCAACCTTTTCATTCTTCTTCAGTTTATCTGAAGTAATAATCACTTTCTTTGTCTGTCCCGGCAACAAGTCAAAGAAGTTGTCAGTAAATCTCGCACCTTGAACAGGAATCTCTATGAACACATCCCTGGCCAGCTGTCTGGCAGACAGAGTCACTTCATATTTTCCATCCATCGGCTTCACTTTATAGCGGATCTCAGTCTTCGGAAGCTCCTGATCTTTTGCGTGGTTAAAGTAATAAATTTCTTCGGATAAAACCTCACCTTTCTTATTTTTTAATGTCATTAGAAGAAAAGTATTTTGAGGACTTGTTGTTATACCCGCATAAGGTTCCTTATAATATAAGGTGGAAGCATTGGCCGGAACCTCACCCTTGATACTCTTTTTAGTCAGAACTTTTCCATTAAAATCCATCACACGCAACAATAAAGTCACCTCTTTATCCGCTTCCAGCTTGTCCGACATAACATAAATATTCAAATCCTCCCCTTCCTTGACAGCATCTACCAATACCGGAGCAAAAGCTCTTTTTGCCTGATAATGCAACGCTTTCCAATTGCCATAATAATCAATGCTCGACCAGGAAACGACCGGCCAGCTGTCATTCAGCTGCCAATATAAAGTCCCCATACAATAGGGACGGTTACGACGATGGGCTTCCAAACCCTGGCGCACTCCTACCCCCTGCAAAACCAAACCCATATAAACCAACCGATCGAAATCTTCAGGCACTTTATAATACAGTCCCATAGTCTTCTTGATGAGGAAATTACCGATAGTGGCTTTTTGATGAGCATTCATCACCTCCGATTCCAATGCATAATCTTCCGGTGAGGCAAAAGTAGCAATCGTCTTCATTTCAGGAAATGCCTGAAAACCAAACTCACTCATAAAACGCGGAATTTCCGTATCCAGACTTTCAAACGGTTTCTGACCATACCAGATACCCCAATTATGGCTGTCGGCAATCTTCCAACTTTCGGGACGTCCCCAATTGGCCTCGTACGGAGAACCATGCATATAGAAACGGTCCGGATCAAGTTCAGCTACTTTACGAGGCAACAACTCACGGAAAAGTTTGTCATAGCCCTGCTTCATTCCTTCCATAATACCGGGATCAGTGTATTTCTTATCCCATCCCCAGTAGCGCATACCTTCATAAATTTCATTGTTTCCACACCACATAGCCAGACTGGCATGGTTCCGTAAACGCTTGATATTATATTCCGCCTCGGCCTCTACCCGTTTCATAAAAGCAGGATCGGACGGATAAGTAGTGCAGGCAAAAATAAAATCCTGCCAAACTAAAATTCCATTCTCGTCCGCCGCCTGGTAAAAAGCATCATCCTCATAAATTCCTCCACCCCATACACGAATCATATTCATATTGGCATCTTTCACATCCTTGAACAACTGGCGGTAACGTTCTTCAGTAATGTTAGGCAGCAAAGCATCATCCGGGATAAAATTCGCGCCTTTGGCAAACATAGGTTCACCATTGACTACAAAATAGAAGGATTCTCCCTGATCGTCTTTTTCTTTCACCACCTTTATTGTACGGAGTCCGATACGCTCTTTTTGAGAAGCTATCACTTTACCATCCACCTTTATTACGGCTTCAAAGTCATACAATGCAGGTTCCCCCCAACCATTAGGCATCCATAAATGAGGCTGCCGTATCTCTATGGGAAGAAGAATATGGTTTGTTCCTGGCTGCAATGTCACCTCTTTCTGTTCGGTTACCTTTTCACCCTCCTTATAAGAATAAGCAACGGTTACTTCCGCTTTCTGAGGAGTTGCAGAAACACTGTTTACAGTCAGGCGGTTTTCAACTTTCGCCAGATCTTTTGTTACCGAAGCCTGACGTACATAGTAATCATCAATGCGTGCCACATCATAGAAAGTCAGTGTCACAGGCCGCCAGATACCACTGGTTACCAAGCGGATTCCCCAATCCCAGCCATAACTGTAAGGCGCTTTACGGCTATAGATACTAACCCGCTTATCACTATGATCATTATCAGCAGGATAATCAAAACCATTGGTTTCCCATTGGGGTAAAGTTTGCTTGACAGGTGAATGAAACAGAATCTGCAAATGGTTTTCTCCCTTCCGCAACACCTCTTTTACCGGAAGAGTATAGCCGACAAACATATTGTCCGTACGTTCCAACAAAGAGCCGTTCAGGTAAATATCCGCATACGTATCCAACCCTTCCAAAATCAACAAGGCAGCATCCCGCGAGAGTTGCTCATCCGTCACATTAAAAGTTGTTTTATAAACCCAGTCCTCATTCTCTACCCACTGCACTTTTTGCTCATTCATCCCATAAAATGGATTGGGCAGCTTATTATGAGAAATCAAATCCTGATGTACCGTTCCAGGCACCGTAGCCGGCAACCATTCATTCCGGCCGACCTGGGCGAACTCCCATCCCTTATCAAGACTCAGACTCTCTGACTTCTTATACTCCTTTGCACTGAGCATCATCGGAAAGCATCCTAACATCATCAAAACTTTTAATGTTTTCTTCATCTTACCTATCTTTATTAATTTATATACTATTCAGCCCGGAATGTGGATGCAGGCAAACCGGCGCCATTTACCAGATTGGCACGGGTAAATGGCTGCCATCCGTAACGAACCGTTTCCGGCTCTTTCACCTTGTCACTCCATACTTTTATTTTACCGTTTTCAACAACAGCCTGTGCCGGATAAAATAATCCATCATCACCTGCCACTTCGAATGTACGAAGCGGTTTCCCATCCGAAGTGGACAACCCCTCCGCATAATCAAAAGAAATATAAGCCGCACCTCCACTAAATACGACCGATTTATAAAGCGGTCCCGAAGGAATGACATTTTTATATCCGTATGTTTTATTCAAAGCCCATGCAGCCAACCGTTCACCGACTTCTCTTTTCTGTTTGGGGTGTACGTCCAATGAGTCTCCCCTATCTGAACTGACAGCCATACCGGTATGAGGAATCTCCGCCATCAAACGACGCTGGCTATCACGGAACCAAGTCCATGACGGACGGTCTATACTGGACAATTGGACAAAATAGAATGGAAGTTCCGCATCCCCCCAATTCTTGCGCCAACTTTCCACCAACAATCCGAACAACTTTTCATGAGCCTCCCGATTATGGGCATTGGACTCACCCTGATACCAAATAAAGCCTTTGACCGGAAACTGTTCCAAAGGACGGATACCCGATTCATACAAATAACAAGGCTCATAAGGATGGCGTTGCAATTTATTGGAAGACTGCTTTACATTCAAGGCAGCACGCCCACGCACCCAGTCTTGGATAAAATCATTCTGCATCCAATTACGTAAGATAGCCGGAAAACGATATTCCAATGTACTACGGTCTATCCATGCTTCAGTAGGAGATCCGCCAATGGCATTGCAAATCAGTCCTACAGGAACTTGCAAACTATCCTGCAATTTCTTTCCGAAATAGTAAGCCACCGCCGAAAAATTACCGGCTGTTTCAGGCGAACAAACTGTCCACCGTGTATCCTTATAATATTGCAGATGATTCAATGAATCGAGTACCGAAGCATCCCACTCCACCGCATCCGTACGCCAACGGGCTTTCATATCATAAAAACGGATATTGCTATTTGCAGCTTGAGGAACATCTTGTGCGGCAGTCGCACTCCAATTCAGATAAAACTCCATATTCGATTGTCCGGAACAGAGCCACACTTCTCCCGCCAACACATTTTCATAGACCAGTTTCCGTTTTTCTGTAGAAACAGTCAGCGTATATGGACCGCCCGCCTTCAATGGCCGGACATCCACCGCCCACTTTCCATCTGCTCCCGTCACAGCCTGAAGTTTCTGCCTGTCTATGGAAACAGTCACTTTCTCACCGGCATCCGCTTTTCCCTGAATAGTCAGCAGACGCCCATGCTGCAATACCATATTGTCCGTATAAATTTCCGGCATTTGCAAACCGCCAAAATCACCGGTTATGCCTTCATACACCGTTTTTGCCAGGACAGCCGCACCTTCCTTATCTGGATGGACAGCATCGGGCAACATAAAAGGATATGGATATAAAGGTGCATGAAAATCTATCAACTGTACTTGTGCGTATTTCGCTATCGTTTCTATAGCCAGCTGAATCTCATCATGCCAGTCGCGTGTGCCGGACTCAAACCGCGGATGGCGGTCGGCAATCGGAGTCAAACGGGCAATCAAAATACGACATTCAGGATTCGCCACTCTGAACGAATCAATCAGTGCACGATAATCCGCTATAAAAAAATCACGGTAATTGGGCCAATCACGCGGATCTGTATCATTCACTCCTAAATGAATAACCACTACATCACCAGCAAAAGCCAATGCATCCTTAAACTCTTTCTGTTGCATAAAAGGCCGGTGTCCCTTGTTCAGCAACGTAGCTCCCGGCTTTCCAAAACGCTCCACCGTATACCCTTCACCCAGCATTTGCTGTAACCGGGCAGGATAGGACTCCTTATCAGGATCGGATACACCTATGCCATAGGTAATGCTATTACCTACACAAGCAACCTTCACCCGCTTCCGTGCAAATGAAACGGTACAAAGAAACAAACATAAAATCAGTATTAATGTCTTCTTCATTTCTGGTCAACATAAGGTTTTACAATATCACGCCACAGCAAGTATCCCTTTCCTAATAAATGTAATCCGTCATTAGTGTATACTGGATTCATCTTGCCTGTCTCTTTCTCCACAAAATGACTATACAAATCAATATAGGCAGCTCCTTCCTTTACCGCCAATGGTTCCAACAAATCATTAATTTGTTTTACCACCTGCCAGCGTGATGTATGCCCGTTAAACATACCGTAACAATCATTCACCGGCAATACACTTTGCAAATATAATTTTGTTTTTGGAGATTCTTGCTTTATTTTCCGAACAATCATACTTATTTCTGAAATAATTTTATCCGCAGACGTTCCCCGAGAAACATCATTGATACCGATCAATAAAAAAATCTTTGCCGGTTTTCCCTTTACAATCGGATCCAAACGGTCATATACCCCCATACAGATATCTCCACTGATACCCCTGTTCTTCACATTCTTATTTTGGAACAACTCAGCCCACTCGCAACCGTTGGTGATACTGTTCCCTAAAAAAATAATATCTTTTGAAGTAACCGGAAGTTCTTCAAACAAAGTCGCTCTCTGCTCATAAAAAGTAGAATACTTGCGTTCCTGAGCAAACTGGGGTAACGCTAATAATAATCCCAATAACAATAAGACAATACGTTTCATTTTATTTTTGTTTATCTGGTGAATAAATCAATCCCTCTGCCGCCCTTTCTCCGTCAGGAGTCACAAAGACAGCAGTAAACATCCACTTCACAAGACGCGTCTGGTCCATCCGGAACTTACCGACAGGTAATTTCAGGAACACTTTATTCCAACCCTTATTTAAATGCACAGCCAGCGGAGAACGTGCCACACAATTTTCATTTCCTAATGGAATTTCATTACTCTTCACCTGATGGGTTGCTGTCCATACAGGAGGCATTATCTCCCTATCATTAATCCAAATACGGCTACCTTTATAATCCCATTTACCTTGCAGCGGAGCCAGATCCATCTCCGAACGGCTATAATTCTGAAATTCTGCCCATAACCCCACTTCCTGATCTTTAGGAGAATATACCCAAGTATATGCATACGCGGTATGATCCTCTTTAGGATCGGCATAAAATCCGGGAACAAACGTCCCCCAGACATGGCGTAAATAAATACCTGCCCCTATTGCCTGACGTACACCATACGTATTCCCGTTATAATGATAGGTATCCTTTAACTCCTGTTCAGGCGGGAACACCTTATCCATATCTCCCCCATTAGGAAAAGCATCCGTAATATTCCATTTTACATTAGTCTGTTTTACATAGGCGAAAGGATATCCTTTAAACGTATGCTCCTTATGCCACAACATACGCTTTTCAAAATCAGCGAATTCTTTGAATGCTTCCGTGTCTTCGGGTGGAAGTATCGTACCCAGTCCGTCAAAATATTCCGTACCTCCCCCTCTCCAGGCACGCTCGGCAATAGCAAGCATATTGAGGTACAAGCCATTTTCAATAACCAGATTCCACTCATTGTCAATCAAACGATCGTGCCACAAAGCCAATATAGTTCCCGCAATGTCCTCACTGCCTTCTGCCTGATCATAAATACGGCTGTTGTACAAAGCTACAATATCACCGAAAACATCAAAATGATTCAGATAATGAAATTTGGAATCGATAGCAGGAATACCCGGTTGCGCCTTTCCACGGTAACTCCACAAATGTGTCATGTCTATTTCCCCCGGTTTATAGTGCCAGCCCGGATTCCAAGATATTACTTTTTTCCCTTTTGAGCGTACATACGCCACCATTTCGGGTACAAAATGCGGATTGGTAAACTCCACCTCATCCGTACCTATATGTAAATAAGGCACATCAAATGTCTCACACACCTCATCCAGCAACAGTTTCAATATTTTCATCCCTTCCGGACTTTGCATATCATGGCGGAAAGCACGCACAAAGGCAGCACTATGCCCCGGCATATCTATCTCAGGAATCAACAACACCTGATGTTTCTTACAAAAATCCACCAAATCGCGTGCCTCTTCCAGCGTATAATATTTACCCGGCATACGGATGGTATTCACACTATCATTCAGCATAGGAAAAATTTTACTTTCCAATCTCCATGCCTGGTTTTCCGTAAGATGCCAATGAAATACATTAATCTTAAACCGGGATAAAATCTCTATCTCTCTTTTCAATTCTTCCATTGAAATATAACTGCGTCCCACATCCTGCATAAATCCGCGTATCCGGAATGCCGGCCAGTCTACAATCTCACATCCGGCAACAGAACTTCTCTTCCCTTTTTTCCGTTCCAATTGCCGAAGTGTCTGCATAGCCCAATACACACCCTGTTCTGTTACAGCCTCTATCTTTATTCGCTTGTTTGAAACAGAAAGACGATAGGCTTCAGCCCCGTTTAGCCTGGCTTCCTCAATAGACGGAACCAGTTCCACTTCAATCACCGATGACGAATGTTCAACAATCTCACCACCTGCATTCATGATAAAAACTTCCCACTCCGGCCTCAACACCGGAGTAGAAAGTTTCACCTTTCCCATAGTAAAGTTCTTCCCCGTATCCTTATACAACTGAGGTTTAGGAAGTAACGAGATACTGGTTTGTGCTATAGTTACAGCACAAACCAGTATCATACCAATAAAACTAGAAAATCTGCGTTTCATTATTTATTTGGTCTTAATAATATCTTTCAGCTTTATCGCTTGGAAAGTCATGTGGGCCACACTGCTTTCATATAAAATTCCTACTGTTTCCTTGTCAATCATAGTCAAGCAGCTGTATCCCCAACCCCAACCGGCATCCAGCAGCAATTGATTCTCGGGCAACCAAGTCACCCCACCATCCAGACTTGCTTTGATGGTAATGCTATGACGGTTCTTGGCATCATTCGGATTAGAGAACAAAAGGATGTCTTTACCCAATACATTCTCTTTAGCTTTAACACTAATCAAACTGGCCATACAAACCGGTTCCTGTAAGGCTGTACGTGAAGACTCATGTTCTTTCCATGTTTTACCTAAATCTGTAGTTGTAGAAACGGCACGACTGCCACCACGATTATCACGCATATTCAGCATCAGCACTCCCGGTTCCACTTCCGCTACCTGAGATTCAGTTGTATTAGTGCGTGCCAATGTACTGATATTCCAGGTTTTTCCATGATCCTTACTGTATATAATACCGGCATTAGGAATACGGTCATTGCCAATATACTGGCTGGCAAAGACCAATGTTCCATCTTCCATAGAGATACCTCTACCGGGACCTTGCAGCAAGAAATACCATGACGGATCTTTCACCTGTTCTGTTATATTCATAGGCTCCGACCAGGTCTTACCATCATCATCACTTTTCACCATCATTAATTGTGCTGTATGATTACGGTCCATGCCTGTTTGTGAATTCCACCACGCACGCCCATTTCCCATACCATGTGTCCAGGCAGCGACAATCCAGATAGTTCCTGTCTTCTTATCAACCAAAATGGCCGGATCGCCTACTCCATTCTGTGCTTTAGGCAACCCATCATATTCACCAAATGCCATCGGAATGCGCATTTTCTCCCAAGTCTGACCTCCGTCCGTACTTCTGCTCAGACCTATTTCCACATACTCCTGTAAATCCGCACTATTATTATAGCGTACATCATATACCCCCAACAAGGTTCCTTTATTTGAAGTGGCCAATCCGGGAATACGATAGGCAGCAGCCCCGTCGTCACCGGCATGACGCACGCCGATCCCCATATAATGGGTATCCGCCTTACGGGCTATCTTCAAAGGAGCAACCTGTCCGTCAATCTTAGCTTCCACCACTTCTGCCGACACTTTGGACAAGATAGAAGCAACAGGCTTCATTTGCAGGCTAATCCAAAAATAATTCACTCCCGGAAACAATTTTTGGTCAGCTTTCAATACAACCTCACGCTTCGGGGCCTTCACTTCCGACTTCAAAACGGAATAAGAAGTATTGGCAGCCAATGTTTTTCCCGGAGTATTATTAGATATATAATCTACCGGAGCAAAATAAGTCTTTCCCCTCCTCTCCACGCTTTCAGTTCCACCATAATACAGTTTCACAGATTCAATTTCATTCAAATTCACGTCTTTGCCGAAGTCCAACTTCACTTCATTCAGCATCTGACTTTGAGTAGCCTCTATACGCAAATGAAACAACTCATTATCCTGCCTTTCAATCAACACAGGAATCCGGGTTTCGCGGACAACAACCGTATCTGCCGCCGCACTCAACTTGAAGGGTGCTAATATAAAAACAACAATTAGCAGTAATAAGCTAGGG
>ENA-OZKJ01000774-OZKJ01000774.1-human-gut-metagenome-genome-assembly--contig:-NODE-774-length-10872-cov-2.903670_pt1 | contig 10872 bp, 6 predicted proteins | sample MGYA00244824_ERZ653760 | MGnify/ENA primary metagenome ERZ653760 (study PRJEB26926, sample SAMN06165255) | human gut metagenome | biome: ENVO:00009003; feature: ENVO:2100002; material: ENVO:00002003...
GTCTTATTATCATGAATTTGTTGAAAAATGAAACCCACTTACACATTTCCGCTTTCGGAGTTAGTGTTGCAGGCGGAATTACGCATAACATCGGGCAGTTTGCCGTAGCCGCATGGCTTGTGGGGCCTTCTGCCATCCTTCCTTATTTTCCTTTTTTGTATTTCTCCGGCTTAATTGCCGGCGGTCTGATTGGTGCCTTTGTTCTGCTTTGCCGACAAAGAATCCCACTCTTTAGCAGTACGAATTGAACAGCATACCGCTAAATGCAGATGCCTGATAAGCAGTTCCAATGTCGCTCTGATATAAATGCGCATAACTATAAACTTTCTTATCCACATACTCCATCGGATTCATACTCATCTGTTCTGCTTTCGATGCCAAATCCACAATAAATTTCTCCGGTACTTTTATCTCTGCCTCATCTGAAAATGACAAAAAGCCATCGGAATCAATCGCAATTCCGGATTCAAACAATTCTGCCGTGTGTCCCTCCACAAGATAGCGCAGTTCACCACCCGGTCTCGACGGCTTATGATTTTCCTCGCCATACTCGTCACTGCGTTTGAGCAGACCATTGTACAACGACAAGACGCGGTTCATGTTATCCTCCACGTCCTCACTTCGCCCATTAAGCACATCCTGCGAAGCTTCCGAAAGTTCCATCGACATTTCTTTCACATTCAGCGCATACGCCTGCGTGTCCGCAGAAAGTTTCACCATAACAAGCGGATTTGCATTATTCAGGCTGACAATGCTTTTATATTTATTTTTTAATTCTCTTTTGTTGTGAATACTGTTTTTTGGTGACACTTCCGGCAGGAAGCCCCCAAGATATAAATTATATGCCGCTATCATAACCATCACGCCTTCCGTGGCTGTTCAAATTTCTTCTCTTATGTGTAATCATAAGTCTAATGATTCATTATCATTGTAAATCATTTTTCTGCAAAATGCAAATAAAATCTCCTTTTGTCCAAAAGCAGAAAAAGACACCGTTTCAGACCACGATGTCTTTTTCTTTTCGTATATTACACGATATTTGCTTTTTTGCCAAGTCCCTTTCCCTGAAACAATTTCCGGTATTTTTTTAGTTTTTTCTTTGGAACCTGAATTTTTAATTTAACATTTGTTTTTTTGAATGCCTGCTTACCGACCTTTGTTATCTTTGTTGACAAGACCTTTATTTTCTTTAATTTTGACATTTTGTAAAACGCTTTTTTGCAAATTCCGGTTACGACATATTGATACCCTTTATAAGAAACTGTCTTGGCTATCGTAATACTTTTCTTTGTCTTGTTTGCCACTCCGAGAACGGATACCGTCTTTACCTTTCCGGAAGACGTTGTAATTACATATTTCACCCCACCTTTTTTGATTATGGTTCCTTTTTTCGGAAGTTTTGTCTTTGCGGCAGGTGTACCGGCAACCGGCTGACTGACACCTGGTTCTTCTGTCTGTTTTGGTTCTTCTGTCTGTTTCGGTGCTTCTGTTGGGGCAGCGGTTGGTGTTGCTGTCGGAAGCGGTGTTGGTGTTGCATCCGGCACTGACTTTTCAACAAGTGACGTTTGTGCTGTCATAAGTTCAACCGTACATTTTTGAACCTGTTCCCCGGTTACCGCCGGCGTAATTATCGCTTGTTCACCTGCCAAAATTGCATTTTTTAGTGCAGTTGCCGATACCTCTTCATACTTGGCTGCATCAATTTTTTTCGCCTTATCTAATTCATCCTTTAGAAAACCAACCAGCTCGTCTATTGTCACAAATTCTCCTGTCATAACGGCATTTTCCGCATGCATAACAAATGAAGAACCATCCAGTGCTTCCTGCTTTCCATTTACCTTAAAGGAACCTATTTTCAAATAGTATCCTTCATCTGCCTTTACACTTACCTTTACAATGTCACCAGCATGATATGTGGATTTTTCTCCACTTATCTGACCATGCTTCGTATTTGTATCCATGGAAACTTCATATGCTGCAATCATTTTATTATACACAACATCTGCCCAGCGTTTTCCGTGTTCAATCAAACCAAGTTTGCTCAGATGAAGATTATCCGTGTGTCGATACTCACCCTGTAAATCATCGGTCGTTGGTCCCACAAAAATAGTTTCATCGTTGCAGGCCGCACGCTGGGTCTCTTTCATGGATTCCATTTTCTTCGTATTATTGTAATTGCTCCATGCATAGGAAACCTGCGCAATGCACCAATTCAAATTATATCCGGCATCTTCTCTTGTCTGTGCAATTAACTGCTGTAAAGAAGCCAGATATTTTTCGCGCTTTGTTCCATCCGTATCAGCCTCTCCCTGGTGAAGCAAAAAAGCACGATACCCATATGGCTTCAAGTCATTAATTGCATTTTTAATTGCAAAATAATGTTTTGTACGAAGTTCCTCAATTTTAGCAGAACCAACACCCGTTGATACAAAGCCAACCGGAACACCAGTCTTCTGTGTCAGGGCGTCTCCCATGGAAGGCCATGCGGAGCCACCGCCATTACCGGTATTAAATCCACTTTCACTCGGCTGACTGTCCTCACAATGCTGCCACGTGTTAGTATTCGGATTATATGCTGATACTAAATCTGATTGAGCAGTTGTTTTTTCGCCTCCAAAGTTACAGGAATTTGACTGTCCACCGGTAATAAAAACTTCACCGACTCCAACTTTTTCTACTGTTTTACTCTCACTTCCCGCATTTACAATCAATGTATACCAGCCACCTCCGGGTACATTTGCAATACTTCCTTCATATGTATTACCTTCCCCTTTGGTTAAAACCGCCGTTTTTCCTAATTCTTTATCTCCGTCATAAAGTTTTGCTGACACCTCCCCGGTTCCACTGTACTCAATAGAAACCTTTACGTTGGCATAATTGTTATTGTCCCTTTGATAAATTGCGCGCTCGGTAGGAATTTTAACCTCCAATTTTTCCGCCGCTTTTCCCGACTGCGGCGCAAAACAAATCCCCGCCATCATTGCCATCGTAATCACCGACCATTTCATGATTTTTTTTAATTTCATTAATACTCTCGCTTTCCTTTGATAACGAAAGAGACCTGCAAAAAGAGCAGGTCTCTTTCATCGCAAATACTATTTTACAAATGTTATCTTAGTAATCGTCACAGAGCCTGCGTACCCTGCCTTTCCGGCATTGATTACAACAAACGGTTCTGTACCCTCTTCTTTTTTCACATTGGAAAGATTTACCTCAAAATATCCTTCTGATGTAACACCATACTTAGGATCTGTTACATCTTTACCATTCACTTTATGACCAACAATTCCGTGGAATTCGAAAGTCGGATCGGATGCTGTAAATTCAATCTGGCATTTTGAATATTGCTTAAAATCAATATCACTCGGAAGCATAACTTTTGCTGTTGGAGCCCACTGTGCCAGTCCGCTTTCCACATAACTTACAGCCTTTGGAAGTCCCGACACAAGACTATCTTCTCCTGCTGTTACCGACAGATACGTAAATGTTCCTTTAAATCCGGCAGTTCCTGTGCCTACATGAACATAAACCTTATCATCCGCACCGATTTTCTTCATGTCATCAGCAGTCAATGTTAGATTTACCTCGCCGCCTGTCTTGCCATAGTAATCTTTAATTGCCGGGGAATTCCATTTGTCACCGGTCTTTAATCCAATGTTAAATCTCTGTGTATCTTTTACGTCAGTATCTCCTTCCATCGCTGTGTACTTTATCGAAATAGTTGTTCCTTCTTTACTCAATTTTGACTTATCAATCTCAAAAATTCCCATAGAAGCATACAGAGCAAATCCATTAGGTACATACGTATAAGATGCACCTGCTCCTAAATCATCACCTTCTAAAACAAGGTCAGAAGCGACTACCGTAACATCATATTTGTCATATGTAACAATGCCGGTATCGGTTGTAATTGTTGCTTTAATCGTTGCCGTTCCTTCTCCAACCGCCGTTACTGTTGCCGATGCGCCACTTGCACTAACCGTTGCTACCTCTTCATTGGAGCTTGTCCAAACAATATCACCGGTTACCGCACATCCAGTAGTGCTTACACTGGCATTTAAATCAAGAGTATCTCCCTCTTCCAAATCAAGTCCTGCCGCACTTCCTGTCGCTGTTACCACAACCGCAGCACTTCCGCTTGCCACACCAGGTGTTGGTGTCGGCTCTTCCGGTTCTGATGGTGCAACTGTTGGTTCCGGCACATCATCTTTTCCCATAAGAATAATGGAATAAATATTAAAATTGCGATTTGGTAAATCGTCACCATCCGTATGATATGCATTGTATTTCAAGCGAATACCGTAAGCAAGTGTTCCCTCTGCCAAAGCAGCTGCCAAAGCATCACTAATCTGGAATTCAAACACTTGTGCTTTACCGGCTTCTGTAATAGCACTGTACTCACTGTAGCCATCAAATACGTCAATTCCACCACCCCATACATTTGCCGGATTGCTCTTAAGCAATTCACAAACAACAGGTGTATCTGCTGCATCTGATGACGCTACAATACGAATGGATTTGTATTTGGATAAATCAATTCCGGACTTGTCTGCATTGGTCCAGTATGCTACACCACCACCGCTAAATTCTCCGGTCGATGTATAGCTTACACCATTTCCTTCATAATAAGTAATGGTATCTTCCAATACTGAATTCTGACCGTATTCATTTTCTTTTGTCAGGTCAATTTTAACATCGTTTTCACCAAGATCCGGAAGTGGCATTGGTGTCGGTGTTAAAGTTGGCTCTGCCGACGGTTCTTCTGTCGGCGTTGCAGTAGGCGTTGCCGACGGTTCTGTTGTTGATGTTGCAGTCGGTGTCGCTGTTGGCTCTTTTACCGGTTCTTTTGTTGGACCATTCGTTGAACCGTTTGTCGGTTTGTTTGTGGTCTTAGCCGGTTCTGCGGTAACAACAACTTTTTTGGCACTGCTTACTTTCACCGTAATCGTCTTTTTCACTTTTTTCTTTCCATTCTTCATTTGAACGGAAATTTTTGCAGTTCCTTTTTTTAAACCTTTAATTGTTGCTCCCTTTTTGGATTTCTTTGTGAGTTTAACAATTTTGGCTGCTTTTTTTGTTACTTTCCAAGTAACTTTCTTTGCATTTTTTACTGTCACCTTTTTTGTTTTCCCCACTGTAACGGAAACCTTTGTTCTACTCAATTTTGGTTTTTTTGCTTTTGCATCAGCAGATACGCCCGACATCTGCGGCACAAGCAGGGCAGCTGTTAATAACAGTGTAAGCCCCTTTGCACGAAATACATTTTTTCTCATGCTCTGATTCCTCCTTTTTGACTTTTCCATCAAAACCCCAAAAAAGCAAAATACTGCCATTGTTTTCACAATGACAGTATTTTTAGTTATAAGAGTTTGTTTTGAGGGAAAGTAAATATTGATTTACTTGAGTATTAATATAACTCACTTCCTGCAGCAAATCCATGATATATCTTGAACGAAAATTGATTTATCATGCACACTTTACGGCTGAACCAAATGTTCTTTACGATAATGGCTTGGAGAACATCCTTCATGCTTTTTAAATTGGCGGCAAAAATGCTCTACATTGCGATATCCACACTGCATACTAATCTCACCAACATCAAAGTCACTTCGAACCAAAAGCATCTTTGCCCGAATCATCCGACTCTCAATCACTTCTGAAATACATGAAATATTTGCGAAATTTTTATACACTTTCTGAAGCGAGCGTGGACTTAGATTTATCCGCTCTGCCATCATTTCCAACGTCCAGTCATATTCTGGATGTGCATAAATATCCCCGCGCAGTTTTTCTAAGAGCGGCTGATACCTGGAGCCATGCTTAGAAAATGCATAATCATGGAACCAGTGAAAAATAATATGCATTAAATCCGAAATAATATATTCTTCACTTTTACGATGCCAATAATTCTCACAGGCAACCATATGCCAATAAACAAGAAAATAGTCATAATTTAAACAGAAAATAGGAACTCCAAACGGCACATAGCCTTCCGCAAACAAAGGTTCATCACAATCAAATCGTATCCATGTGTATGTTAATCTTCCTTCTTTCGCATGATAATGAACTCTCTGACCGGGCTTATAAATAATTCCGGTATGTGCCGGGTATGGACGCATCTCGCCATCCACTTCTATCATCGTATCGTTTTCAAACAACATCATCTCATACTCACCTTCAGCAAATACAAGATTATCCTCAAACCCCTCCGGCATACATTCACGTTCGACTGCATATATAATTCGAAACATGTATTAAACACCTCCTCAACTATTAGTGCTATTATAACATGTCATTTTGAATTATAGCAACACAAAAAAGAACAGCACACCACAATCTTCTATGGTATGCTGTCCTTTTATACATCTACAAAACAATACTATTACTTTTTAAAGCTCCAAGAATCCATACGAACATCCAGTGTATCAAACTCAAAATAAATGGTATGCTTTCCTGTCAGCTTTTTACCGAGTTTCTTTGTAACCGTCTGGTAAGAATCCGATGTGGAATCACCAAGTTTCATGGTAATTTCAGATGCTCCATCCGTTCCAAAATCAACATCCGCTACACCAATATAAGCACCAATCTTTCCATTGTATACCGAATAATTTACGTTCCAATCTTCATTGGACGCTTTTTCAGCATTAATCACAGTTCCAATCGAATCAGCCATCGCAAATGTTTCTGCCTCAACCGTTTCATAAGGATTGATTGTACCAACCGATGATACACCTGTCTTTGTCATCTTTGTATCGGCAATCGTTCCATCCGCATTTGTAAAATCTCCATTGTCACCAAGATTTAACTCATTTACATAAGTCGTACGGTAATCCTGTTTCGTACCGACTGCTATTGTGTCTTTCTTCGTATGATAAAATGCATACAGTTTACCATTAAACTGTGTAAAACAGTGATGGTTATTACCGGTTACTCCAAAATATGTACCCGGATTTTTCAAAACACAGCCAACATATTTAAAGTCACCCATTGGGCTGTCACTTACCATTACCGCAATGTTTGCCGTCGGGCAGTCTGCACGGTCAATGGCAACACCGTCAATGCTTCCGGTCCAGTTTGTGCAGTAACTGTAATAATACTTATCTCCGATTTTGTTAATACCGGAATCTTCAAACATGAATGGTGCATCAATCATTTTTGCATCCCCATCTACACTAGTCATATCGTCACTAAGTTTTACAACTCGTGCACATTTAGGATTGCGGATAAAGTCTTCTTTCTTTCCATCGGTATTACCAATACCACCAAAATAAAGGTAGCCGGTTCCGTCATCGTCAACCAAAACTGCCGGGTCAAAGAGCCATCCAATTTCAGATTCTGCACAGCCGGTAATAGAGCGGTCAATAATTGGTTTTCCAATCGGATCCGTCCAAGGACCGGTTGGGCTGTCTGCCGTCAATACACCAATACTGCTTGCGTTGTTCGCAAAATACAGGAAGAATTTCTCTTTGCCGTTAATCTTCTTATGACATACTGCAGGTGCCCATGAATTTGCCGACCATTTCGCAGCTCCTTTGTTTCCGGATACTGCAATCGTTCCATGATCTGTCCAGTTTACCATATCCGCAGAAGAATAGCAGTTCAATGTTTTAATTTTGCTATAGTTATTATCTGCATTAGCTGCTGCCTCGTACTGCTGGGAATCATTTGTTCCATAAACATACACTCTTCCGTTGTACTCCATCGCCCACGGATCCGCCGTCAAACGGGAAGTCATAATCGGATTGCCGATTTTTCCTTTAACAAGTCCTGTACTAAGATCCGGAACGCCTGCATCTTTATCCGCTGTTTTTGCAACTCCTGTCATGGTTACCTCATCCAGGTAAAAGTCCATATCATTATTGGATTGGTACACAGACTGCCAGTAAATCAAGATCGTTCCCGTGTGCTCCGGCACCTTCATAGTTGCCTCACATTTTGTCCATGTAGAATCCAAAAGTTCAACGGACGTAATTGAATCGTAATGAGTGGACTCATCATCCCCTACATACTGCACGGAAAGATCCAATTTCTGATCCTCGCCTGTTTCCTGCTTTGCATAAAAAGAAATCGCATATTCATTGTCTGTTTCAACCAAAGAAGAAACATCAATTGAAGCACCATGCCAGTCTTCTGTACGTCCTGTTACTTTAGCGCTTTTCTTTGTGTTATTTGCTCCATCATCAACAACTGAAATAGAAGCTGAACCACGAGGAGCCATTGGCTCATATTCGCCCTTTTCCATGTCCGCATTAACAAGCATTGCCGGCGTTGGTTCCGGTGTGGCATCTGCTGATTTGGTCGGCTCTGGTGTTGGCATATGTCCAAATCCATCAGCCTCAGCAATTAAATTAGAATCCTTAATTTCGTCCGTATACACTTTTACCGATGTGCCTTTTACAACCGGTGTCGGAGTTGTTTGTGCCGGATTTGGCTTTTCTGTTGCTTTCGCAGTAGCCTTTGCCGTAGGTTTTGTCGTGTTTACTACGTTTTTATCCGGTCCTTTTTTCCTCGTCACCGTTACCTTAACAGTTCCAAGTTTTCTCGTTTTCCCGTTCTTTTTTACTTCTTTTACCGTAATCTTGGCTGTCCCCTTCTTCTGACCGGTCACAACACCCTTTTTCGATACTTTAGCAACCTTTTTCTTGTTACTCTTAAATGTGTACTTGCAGGATTTTTTCTTTTTTACAATTTTAATTGTTTTCTTCTTTCCTACTGTAACACTAATTTTCTTTGTCTTTAATTTTGCTTTTTTCGCTTTTGCCCCTGCATCCGGCGCTGTCATCCCGCCAAGTGTCATTGACAAAGCTAAAATCCCCGATAAAACAACCCCACTAACTCGTTTCCATTGTTTCATGGCAGTTCCTCCTTTACATTATATAGTTATTATATTGTATTTATAGTAACACAAAAAGAAGTTCCCTGCCATGATGATAAACGCATCGTTTTTGATATATTCGGCACACTCATTGAAGCAGCAACATCGGATTTACCGTGGTTTTATTCTCCTTCACTTGAAAATAAAGGTTTGTTCCTTCTTCTTTATAATACTTTGTCGGCTCTGCAATTTTCCCGAGAACCTGTCCTTCCGAAACCATATCACCTTTACTTACAGAAATATCTTTTAACTGTCCATAAACAACCGTAAAACCATCACCAATTGATATCGAAACCGTACGACCGGTTTCTTCAGAAGTTTCCACCGATTCCACGATACCATCCGCACTTGCTTTTACATCCATTCCTTCTTTGGCTTCTAAAAGAAGTGCCGGATTTGTGCGGTACTGTGCCAGCGTCTTAAAATATACCACTTTGTCTGCACTGTACTCCATCAGCACATCGCCTTTTATTGGCCAGGAAAGGCCCTCTTCCTGATTAAACGATAATTGCTTTTTCGCGGGTTTTGCATTGGTCTGTACCGATTTTTTCTTACGTTTTTTTGTTTTCTTTTCTTTTACCTCGGAATTTGCATGATTGCTGGACGCTTCTTTCGTCTCCGGTGTTGCCACCGCGGTCGCCTGCGGGGGATTACTCGCCGAAGCCACCGGCTCCTTTTGTTCACTGCGGTTCATATTGATGCATAACGCCGCAAAGGCGCCAATTGCAGCAATGCCACAGGCTAATGATATATAGAATCCTTTTTGTTTAAAAAACATACTATCACCTCACAAAAATTGTTTGATGATAGTATGTTCGATTTTAAAATGATTTATTCATTTTTATTACAAAGTAACTTTCTCCAAATGCCAAATCTCTTTCGCATATTCTTCGATGGTGCGGTCGGAAGAGAATTTACCGCATTTAGCAGTCTGGAGCATTGCCATCTTCGCCCATCGCTCCTCATCGCGGTATGCTTCTTCTACTTTCTTTTGTGCCGCCTCATAAGAACGGAAGTCTTTCAAAATAAAGTACTGGTCCGCACGCTCATAGCCGTTTGTCTCAAGCAGAGAATTGTAAATCTCGCGGAACAATTCAAGATTTTCAGGGGAATATGTTCCATCAATCAACTGGGTAAGCACGGCACGGATATCCGAATCCATGTTGTAAATTTCTTTCGGATCATACTGGTTATTATGCTCGAAATCAATTACTTCCTGTGAGGAAAGACCGAAGATGAAAGCATTTTCCTCGCCTACTTCTTCTACGATTTCAACATTGGCACCATCCATTGTTCCGAGGGTCGGTGCACCATTTAGCATAAATTTCATATTACCGGTACCGGATGCCTCTTTACTTGCAGTTGAAATCTGCTCTGATACATCAGCAGCAGCAAAAATGATTTCTGCATTGGACACACGGTAGTTTTCAATAAATACAACTTTGATTTTTCCTTCAATTGAAGCGTCATTGTTTACTACATCAGCAACACTGTTAATCAGTTTGATAATTGCCTTTGCACGGCGGTATCCGGCAGAAGCTTTCGCACCAAAAATGAAAGTACGAGGATACATATCCATACCCGGATTTCTCTTCAACTGATTATACAAATGCATAACATGCAAAATGTTAAGCAGCTGGCGTTTGTACTCATGCAGACGTTTTACCTGTACATCGAAAATCGAATGAGGGTCTACTTCAACACCATTGTGCTCCTTAATATACTTCGCAAGACGAACTTTATTCTGGAATTTGATATTCATAAATTCATGCTGTGCTTTTTTATCATCCACAAAAACAGAAAGTTTATCAATTTTAGACAAGTCTGTAATCCACTCATCACCGATTTTGTCTGTTACCCATGCAGCAAGTTTCGGATTGCCATGAAGCAGGAAACGACGCTGTGTAATACCATTTGTCTTGTTATTAAATTTCTCCGGCATCATTTCATAGAAATCTTTTAATTCCTGTTTCTTAAGGATTTCTGTATGAAGTTTT
>ENA-OZKJ01000776-OZKJ01000776.1-human-gut-metagenome-genome-assembly--contig:-NODE-776-length-10844-cov-6.221800_pt1 | contig 10844 bp, 10 predicted proteins | sample MGYA00244824_ERZ653760 | MGnify/ENA primary metagenome ERZ653760 (study PRJEB26926, sample SAMN06165255) | human gut metagenome | biome: ENVO:00009003; feature: ENVO:2100002; material: ENVO:00002003...
GGTGCCATCTATGCGAGGTTAGACCATCTGCGGAAGAAGCTGCGGAAAATTTTATGAAAGAAAACGTTATATTGAGGTGAAGACAACTATTAGTAGCAAGCCACTTCATTTTAATAAAGTGCATTTGACAAAAAATGAATGGAATACAGCTAATAGTACCAGGGACAGATATTATGTTTATCGGTTACAGCTTAGTAAAACGGAAAGAACATTATTCCTTTTACAAGATCCGGTTGGACTTTATAAACAAGATTTAATTGATATGATTCCTTCTAATGGAGCAGATATTACATTTGATCCTAAGAAAGTAGGAAAGTATGAGGAGTTGTTAACATGGAAAAATTAAAAGTGGCATCATTATTTTGTGGCTGTGGAGGCACTGATGTAGGAATGATGGGTGGCTTTGACTTTTTGGGAAAACATTATGCAAAAAATGATGTAGAAATTGTATATGCAAATGATTTTGAGAAATCCGCATGTAATATATTTGAAGCAAATTTTGGGTTGAAGCCTGATAATAGAGATATTCGAGAAGTAAAAACGGAAGAACTTCCCAAATTTGATATTTTAACAGGCGGATTTCCTTGTCAATCATTTTCAATAGTGGCACAGAATCCGAAACGTTTAGGAATTAAAGATGAAAAAGGAATGCTTTTTTTTGAAATGTGCAGGATTTTGAGAGAGAGAAAGCCCAAATGCTTTATAGCAGAAAATGTAAAAGGATTATTAACAGCTAATAAAAGAGAAGCATTTCCTTTGATTATTAAAGAATTCGAGGATAGTGGATATGACGTGAAATATCAAGTAGTCCACGCTGTTGAGTTTGGGGTGCCACAGAAAAGAGAGCGTGTAATAATTGTTGGATTTAGAAAGGATTTAAATGTAGAATTTGACTTTCCAGAGGCTGTTGTTGATTCGCCTGAAAAATATGTGCCACTTTCAAAAGTTATAGATAGTGATGTTGATGATAAATATTTTTTCTCACAAAAAGCTGTCGATGGAATGATGAGAAATAGAGAATCAATGAATAAGGGAAGAGCTCAAAATGTTGATGAACCTTGCAATACGGTTGGAGCACACTTGGCGAAAGTTTCTCTTAATAGTACAGATCCAGTTCTTAAGGTGGATAATAAGTATAGACGATTTACACCAAGAGAAGTTGCTAGAATTCAATCATTCCCGGAAACTTTTAAGCTGACAGAAAGTGAACATGCACAGTATAAAGCACTTGGTAATGCCATTCCACCTGTAATGTTTTGGTATATTATGAGGTCAGTTAAAGATTCTCTTAATTCAGAGAAAAAGTACGAAAGTATAACTGTATAAAGTATTGCGTCTGTAGGGCATTGACGGTAAAGCGTTAATGTCTTTGTTGAATGGGAGAAAAAATTTATGGAAAAAGTAAGACGGCAACATTATGTGCCGAGAATGTATTTAAAAAGATTTGGGTATGGAAATATAGGCGATGAATATATTTCTGTTCTCAAGCTGGATAATGGTACAGTTTTGGATAATCGAAAAGTTGAAAATTTTGCGGTGGCAAATTATTTCTATGATGCAGATAAAGAACAGATTGCAGAAATATTAAAAGAAGATTTGAAAGTTTTTCCAGAACTCTGTGACAATGAAAATTTATCAGATGGACAATTTACAGAACACGCATTAGCAAGAGAAGAATCGGCTATTAGTAAAATGCTTAATGAATTACAGGAAGATCTCAGCAGAATTCATCTAAGCTCAAATAGAAATTTAATGGTAATATTTTTACATTCCCTGGCATATAGAACGAAACAGTTCAGAGATCAAATGGATGCTATAAATAACAAAACAGAGAAATGGTTAAATTCTATGTGTGATAATTTGGGACTTGATGAAGAGACAAAGAAAAAAACTATTGAGACAAATTGTTCTACAGGAAAGAATACACAACTATATCAAATCTTAGGAATAAAACCTGTTTTAGAAACTATGCAGATATTACAGTATAATTATGAGTGGTATGAAGCAGTGAATAATACAGAGTTGGATTTTGTTATTAGTGACAATCCAGCACAGACTGTGAGGAATGGATTTAATGATATATGTATTCCTGTTTCATCCAATAAGGCTATTATATTCAGAATAAAAGATAAAACAGCACCTCTTATTTCTAAAGATTTGCCAGAGAATGGAGTTATAAATTTATCATTAAATAGTGTAATCGCATATAACTGTATGCAGCTTGCAATGGGACAAAAATTTTTGTTTGGTACATCGAATACGATTAAATATATGAAAAAAATGTGGGAAGCAAGATCAGCAGGAAGAAATAAGAGAAAATAGAATAAAGATCAATTCAAGAAGCATTAACCGTAAAAGTTAGTGCTTCTTTTTTTGACCTTTTTTCAAAAGCATCTGACATTGTACACTTTGCCACACATGATTAGTGGAAAATAAATTTTTTTAGAAAAGCACCGTCCAAATACCCTTTGAAACTTGCAATTAGTGAAGAAATATTTCGTTTACGCATAAAAAACTTGCAAAAAGGGGTTGGTAAATACCATTTCCAACGCTTTATAGGTAGAGGAATAATTATTTTTCAAAATTTCCCAAAATCATGTCCGATTTTGTCGCTCCCAATACAGAGTATATGAAGGGACTAACGAAAGTAAAAGAAAAAATGATAAAAATGTAAAAAAATATCACGAATCTTTTGCATCTTGCAAAGTCATTTGACTTTAGTAATTAGAGGACGTTTTGGAATGTTCCTTTGTTGAACCTTGACAATTGATAAGTGCACCCTGAAAGCCTACCAGGAGTTCTGCCATGACCTTTCTTTTTCTGAAAGCAAGCGGAATCATAATGACACTCCCGATGATGGGCGGCTGATCAAAGCCTTATGATCAGTGACCTGTGTATGCAGGCAGAGGCAGTCTGAGACGGCTGCAGGTGACAGGGAAACGCACAATAGACCGCTGATGCAACAAGTAACTAATAACAATGATTAAAGGGTAAAATGCCCGGAAAGGACGTAAAAACTATGAATAGAGTGATTTTAATGGGAAGACTGACAAAGAATCCGGAGATCAAATATGCCGGAAAAGATAATGATATGGCAGTAGCCAGATATACTCTGGCAGTGAACAGAAAATATAAACGTGATGGTGAACAGGAAGCGGATTTTATCTCGTGTGTAACATTTGGTAAGAGTGCAGAGTTTGCACAGAAATATCTTCACAAGGGAATGCGGATTGTGATCGGTGGTCGCATCAGCACTGGCAGTTATAAGGATAAGGATGGAAAGACGATTTATACCACAGATGTGATTGTGGAAGAACATGAATTTGCCCAGAACAAGGACAGCGGTGCTGGAGCAGATTCATCAGAAACTCCGAAAACAGATAAAGACGGATTTATGGAAGCGAAGGATGGAGAAATTCCGTTTGACTAATAAAAGCAGAAATCTGTCTAATAAAAATGTGGAGGTTATTTATGAGTGTAAGTTATAACAGATTGTGGAAACGGCTCATTGATAAAAATATGAAGCGAATAGAAATGCAACACCTCACAGGGATTAGTGCAAATATCCTTGCCCGGATGGGAAAAAATCAATATGTATCAATGGAAACAGTCGAGAAAATTTGTAAGAAAATGGATTGTACTATTGACGAGATGATGGAATTTACAGATTAAAGATAGCAAGCCGGATACGGCATAATTCTCTTAGCAAAGCTAAGAGCGCACTTCTATACAGGCAATTACATCTGCCTGTATCGTGCGACCTGCGGTGCCATTCCCGATTTTGAAGAATTTCAATCCGGGAATATAGCGAAATCATAGATTTCGTACAAGGGGATAATTTCCCCTTGCGGCAAGAAGCCTATCCTATTGTAATAACTAATCTATTTTAAAATTGCGGAGGTCAGTATTTCTTTATTGTGAAACAACGACCTCTGTTTTTTATATCCAGGAATCGGCATTTATGAGAAGACCGGTTCTTTTTGTTTACAGAAAAAGGAGGACAGGAAAGTGAGCAGAGCAAAAAATCCGAAATATGAATCCATGTCATTGGAAGAACTGAAAGCCAACATGGAAAAAAGTAAAAAGGAACTGGAACATGCGATCCACAATAAAAATATTCTTGAACAGAGGAAAAGGATAGTGGAGCGAAAGGAACGTTCCCACAGATTGATCGTTAAAGGAGCAGAGTTTGAAAAAGCATTTCCATTATCCAGAGATTTGGAACAGGAAGAAGTTCAGGATGTTATGGAACAGTTGCAGAACAGTAGTTACAACAAGAGTATTGTGCAACAGGTTCACATAGCAGCCTTACACAAAGAAAAACAGCAGATTACAGAAGCAGTTGAAAAAGCAGAAAGAGGAGATGACAGCTAATGGCACTGTATCATTTTTCGGTAAAGCAGGTCTCCAGAGGAAAAGGTCAGACGGTGGTTAATTCCGCAGCTTATATTTCGGGGCAGAAGCTTTATAACGATTATTATGGACAGACACATGACTACACAAAAAAGTCTGGAGTGGTTTTCACAGAAATCCTGACTCCAGAATATGCGCCGGAACGTTTGTCTGACCGGGAAACGCTCTGGAATGAAATAGAGCAGATAGAGAAAAGTAAACGGGCGCAGTTAGCTTATTCTTTTGATATTGCTTTACAAAATGAACTGACACTGGATGAAAATATAGAACTGGCGAGAGAGTTTTGCAGGGAACAGTTCGTAGCACGTGGCATGATTGTAGATCTGGCGGTTCATGAGGGAAAATCAAAGAATGAGGATGAACCAGATAATCCACATTTTCATGTACTTGCGCCAATCCGTCCTATTGCAGGAGATGGAAGCTGGGGTAACAAGCAGAAACGGGAATATGTTTTGGATGAAGACGAAAACCGGATAAAAGATGCCAAAGGGAAGGATATATTCAATGCTGTTTCCACTACCGGGTGGAATGATCCGGAGCTTTTAAAGGAATGGAGAAGAGCGTGGACGGAGAAAGTAAATGAAAAATTCCGGGAGTGCCACATGGCAGCCAGAATTGATCACCGTTCTTACAAAGAGCAGGGAATTGACCTGATTCCGACCATACATGAGGGATATGAAGTTCGGGCGATGGAGAAAAAGGGGATTAAAACAATCATCGGAGAGCTGAACAGGGCAATTCGACAGTTCAATCAGATGTTTATTTCTCTGAAAGAATCCATTCAGTGGATGAAGACAGCTTATGAAGAAATGAAGGCAGAACTGGATCGCAGACAGAACCCTACACTTCTGGAAAGCCTGCAAGATTATTATGATAAAAAGACACAGGGCAGACCTCCACTTCCCAATTTCTATGCGGAGATGAAACGAAAAGGGAAGAATCTTTCCAACTTACAGGAGTTTGCAAAGTCCATCAGTTATCTTCAGACACATCAGATAGAGACAATGGATGATTTGCAGGAACGGATTGATGAACTGAACGGTGTTGTTTCTGTCAGTAAAAAAGAAATTTCCGAAAAGCGGAAACAGTTAAAGGAACTGGAGAATCTGGAAAAAATGGCAGAGGTAATCAAGACGAACCAGCCATTGATTGATGAGTACAATCATTTTTTTTTCCAGAAAAAACGGGAGAAATATTATCAGCAGCACAAAAAAGAAATCAATTATTACCGTAAATGTGAACGGGAACTAAAACAGCATCTGGATCAAAATGGGAAAGTCCCAACTGCCAGATGGAAACGGGAGAAAGAAGAACTCCAGTCGGTGATCGAAGAGCTGAAAGCAGACAATCAGCCGTATCAGGAGGAACTTGCGTTTGTAAAAAAGGTACAGAGCTGTGCAGACATTGCCAGACGTGACCGGGAAATGGCAGAAGCAGATACTTCCGGGCGTTCAGAAGAAAAAATGGAGGAGCAGAAACCAGAAAAGAAGACTTCCCTCTTGAGAAAACTGGATGAAAAGAAGAAAGAATGTGCAGAGCGTGATGCAAAACAACAGGCAGTGAAGAAAAAACGGAACTATGAGATGAGTTTATAACAGTCTGTCAGCAGGACAGACAGGAAAGGATGAGGAAAATGCAGTATACGGAAGAACAGATTATAAGAGCAAACCAGACAGATCTTGTATCTTTTCTGAACGCACAGGGAGAACAACTGATGAAAAGCGGAAAGGAATACCGTTGGAAAAAGCATGACAGTGTAACAGTGTCTGGAAATAGGTGGTACAGGCACAGTCAGGGGAGGGGTGGCTATCCGGTGGATTTTGTGATGGAATTTTACAATGCTACGTTTCCGGAAGCTGTCAAGATGCTGACCGGGGAGGAAGGCGAAGGCAGGAACAGTGCCTGCCCCGCCCCGTCCCCTGACTTCCGGTTACCAGAGAAAGAGGAAAATAATGATAGAATCATCAGATATCTGACAGAAAACAGAGGGATTGAAAAAAATCTGGTGGAGAAATGGATCAGCAGTGGGGATATTTATGAAGAAAAGAAGCACCATAATGTGGTGTTTGTTGGAAAAGATGCAGATGGTATTCCAAGATATGCCCATTGCAGGGGGACAGGTGAAATAAAATACCGGGGAGATGTGGCTGGATCTGATAAATCTTGCGGATTCAGTCACAGAGGGACGGATAATCAGTTGTTTGTGTTTGAGGCAGCCATTGATCTGCTTTCTTTTATCCAGTTGTTTCCCAAAGACTGGAAGAAACGAAGCTACCTGAGTCTGGGTGGCATCTCCGGTGTGGCACTGATGGCTTTTCTTTCTGAACGCCCTCAGATTACTTCTGTATTTTTGTGCCTGGATAATGACCAGCCAGGGAATGAAGCCTGTGAGAAACTGGCAGAAGAAATCCCGGACGGATACAGTGTCATCCGTCTGAAACCGTCCCGAAAGGACTGGAATGAAATCCTTTGCGATAAAAGTGCGGACAGGAAGAAAGCAATCATTGAAACAGTTACAATGAAAGCACCGGAAGAACTAGTGCCGATGCTGTGCTATGAAGATATTGAGCAGACCAGTGTAGAATGGCTGTGGTTTCCCTATCTGCCATTTGGAAAGCTGACAATTATCCAGGGCAATCCGGGAGAGGGAAAAACTTATTTTGCCATGATGCTGACCGCAGCCTGTACGAACCGGAAGACTTTCCCGAATATGGAAGAGATTGAACCATTCAATGTAATATACCAGACTGCAGAAGACGGTATGGGAGACACAATCAAGCCGAGACTGGTAGAAGCCGGTGCTGATCTGAGCCGGGTTATGGTCATTGATGATACAGAAGAAGCACTGACATTATCCGATGACCGTATCGAAAAGGCAATCCGTCAGAATCAGGTCAGACTTTTAATCATTGATCCGGTACAGGCATTTATCGGTGCCGACGTGGATATGAACCGGGCAAATGAAGTCCGTCCGGTATTTCGAAAACTGGGAATGATTGCTGAAAAGACCGGCTGTGCGATTGTGTTGATTGGACATCTGAATAAATCTTCGGGTACGCAGAGTACTTACCGGGGACTTGGCTCTATTGATATCATGGCGGCAGTGAGAAGCCTGCTTTTCATCGGAAAAGTAAAGAAAGACCCGACAACAAGAGTGCTGATTCATGAGAAAAGTTCTCTTGCACCTCCGGGTGAGACGATGGCATTTAAACTTGGAGATGAAGAAGGTTTCCGATGGGTGGGAGCTTATGAGATTTCTTCCGATGATCTTCTGGATGGAAAGGAAGGAAAGCCGACAGAAACAAAGCTGCAACGAGGAACGAAACTGATCTATGAACTGCTTGCGGACGGAAATGCAGTCACAATTCGGGAATTGGATGAAAAGGCAAAATCACAGGGAATCTCCCAGAGAACCATGCGTGAAGCCAGAAGCCGAATGAAAGAAGAACTGGATTATCAGATGAATGAAAAACAGGAAAATACCATTCGATTAAAAAAATAAAAGAGAATGGGTGACGGCAGGATTTTGGAGTGGACGGCAGGCTTTATAGATACCCTACCTGCCGCCTGCCGTCTGCCCGTGCAAGGCAATCGAACGAAAACAGTAGGTATCCATACGAAAATTCAAAAAGGCAATCAACAGTCTGGGCAGTTAATCTGTAAAAATGGATTACCTGCTTTTTTTTACCCAAAATGGAGGTTTTACAATGGCAGCGATGAAGAAAATCATCAATATCAAAGTATATTTTGACGGTGATCAGGACGCAAAAGAAGTATTTGCCGAAGTGATCGCACAGAAAATACGTGACACGAAAACAAAAGATAAACTTGCAATAATGAAAGATAAGCAGTATAATGATTATGAGTTCAGTAATCTGAAATCTGCGTAGGATGTGCAACGTAACGGAGGTATCAGATGAACAACAGATATATGAGTAACAATACAGACAGAAATGCAACATGGAGAGTTGGCGTATATTGCCGACTTTCCAAAGATGACGAACTGACCGGAGAGAGCGCCAGCATCTCCAACCAAAGGGACATTCTGGTGAATTACTGTCAGTCACAGGGCTGGCAGGTGGTGGATGTGTTTCAAGACGATGGTTATACAGGATTGAACACAGACCGACCGGACTTACAGAGACTTCTCAAAGCCTGTGAAAAAGGACTGGTGAATCTTGTAATCACCAAAGATCAGAGCCGACTGGGACGAAACCATGTACAGACAGGATTTCTGATGGAAGAGTTTTTTCCGAAGCATGGAGTAAGGTATATCGCATTATACGACAATGTGGATACCTTTGACGGGGACAATGAGATTGCTCCGTTTAAGAATGTACTGAATGAGATGTATTCCAGAGACATTTCCAAGAAAGTCCATGCGTCCTATCACCTGCAGGCAACCAAGGGCAAGTTTACAGGCGTTGTTCCACCACTGGGATATCAGAAAGACCCGGAGGAAAAGGGACATCTCCTGATTGACGATGAGACAGCACCGATTGTCCGGAAAATCTTTCAGTGGGCGGTGGATGGTCATGGGATTAACTTCATATCCAGAGAACTGGAACGCCAGCAGATTCCCTGCCCGTCATGGTGGCACCGGAAACGGGGACTGCGTACCTATTATACAAAATGGGAAAAAAAAGACCCTGAAAATGGGAAATATGTATGGGATGAATCCTATCTGAAATCCCTGCTGATGAATCCCGTTTACTGTGGTGACATGGCTTCCCAGAAGAGGTACTACCGTTTTAAGATTGGCAATCAGGGAGATAAAGCTCCGGAGGACTGGATCACAGTCAGGGATACCCACGAAGCAATCATTCCACAGGATGTATTTGCTCTGGTACAGGCGAAGATGAAAGGCAGGAAACGCCAGACAGAACAGGGAGAATACAGTATGTTTGCCGGTTTACTCCGCTGTGCAGAGTGTGGCGGTGCATTAACATTAAAGAAGACACACACCAAAGACCAACATGAAGTTTATACCTGTTCCACTTATATCCATAAGGGGAAAGCACACTGCACTCAGCACCGAGTGGACGCTGATGATCTGTATGATGCAGTCCTTACCAGAATCCAGGAATGTGCAAAAGCAGTCACCGGAGATGGAACAGAACTGGAAGACAGGGTAAAAGAGTTGTGTGAGGAAGATACGCAGGGACACAGAGACAGTCTGGAGAAGCTGGTATCAAAGCAGAAAGACCGTCTGGAGACGTTAGACCGGCTGATTGCAAAACTGTATGACGACCTCATCAATGACAAGATTACAGAATCTGTTTTTGATAAGATGTTGGAGAAGACGCTGAAAGAGCAGTCGGACATCAAAAAGGAACTTTCCCAGAATGAGAGTGTGCTGAACACAGAAGAAAAACTGGACGCACAGTCCCAACAGTGGATTGACGATATCAGCGAGTATGCGGATATCAAAGAACTGGATGCCAATCTTCTGAACCGGCTGATCAGTAAAATCATTATCTCAGAACCGCAGGAGAAAGACGGAACAGAAAATTACCGCCGTACTCCTGAAACGGTTACAATGGAAATTCATTTCAATTTAAAATCAATACCGGAGCTTGGAACCATCGAAAGAGGTTCCGGCTCCCATAAATAAGAAAAATCTATCAAAATTTAATCTATTTTAATCTTTTCAAGGCTCATTTCGAGCCAATATTTTCTCATAAAAGACATAAAACAGCTGATGGCTGGTGCCGGAATCATGCTGCTGGGAACTACCCTGATTCCACAGCTGGCAACATTGTTCTCTTAAGAGGAGTGGTAGATGAACACCATCATTGAGAGAATTACGGAAGCGATAAAGGATATCCTGATCGGACTTATCAAGTCATGTTTGGATAACATGTTCACGTCTGTCAATGAGCAGGTGGGAACCATAGCCGGGCAGGTGGGACAGACACCGCAGGGATGGAATGCAGGGATTTTTAATCTGATTCAGAATATATCCCAAACGGTGATCGTCCCCATTGCGGGACTGATCATCACCTTTGTCCTGTGCTATGAATTGATCACGATGGTAACACAGAAAAACAATTTCCATGAATTTGAGACTTATAACATTTTCCTCTGGATCTTCAAAGCGTATGTGGCCATTTATCTGGTGACAAATACGTTCAATATCACGATGGCGGTCTTTGACGTTGGCCAACATGTGGTCAACAATGCCGCCGGGGTGATATCAGGAAACACTGCGGTGGATGCAACAGAAGCAATTACACGGATTGTGGATGCCCTGGAGGATATGGAGTTAGGGGATTTGTTCCTGCTATCCATGGAAACGCTGCTGATCAGTATTACCATGCGGATTCTGTCAATCATCATAACCGTTATTTTGTACGGAAGAATGATAGAAATTTACCTTTATACTTCCATAGCACCAATTCCGTTTGCCACCATGACCAATAAGGAATGGG
>ENA-OZKJ01000821-OZKJ01000821.1-human-gut-metagenome-genome-assembly--contig:-NODE-821-length-10189-cov-3.726564_pt1 | contig 10189 bp, 7 predicted proteins | sample MGYA00244824_ERZ653760 | MGnify/ENA primary metagenome ERZ653760 (study PRJEB26926, sample SAMN06165255) | human gut metagenome | biome: ENVO:00009003; feature: ENVO:2100002; material: ENVO:00002003...
CCCATCGCGGGGTGCTGGGCACCCTGGCCGGCAAACAAAAACGCTACGCCACCCATGCGCACGCACCCTTCAGGACGTGCTCGGCGCCATCGACCAGGTCGTCAACGATTTCGCGTGCGCTCTGGCGCTCGTTGACCATGCCGGCAATCTGTCCACACAAAAACGAACCCTCTTCGTAGTTGCCGTCCTTGGCGGCCTTACGCAGCGCACCGGTTCCCATAGCACCGAGCTCCTCGGCACTCGCGCCGGAACCCTCGCTCTTGGCATAGGCGTTGGTGAAGGGGCTCTTGAGGGCGCGCACTGGATGTCCCGTCGAGCGACCGGTCGCACGCGTCGAAGTGTCGTTGGCCTTCAGGACCATCTCTTTGTACTGCTCCGAGACGGTGCACTCGTCTGCGACCAGAAAGCGCGTACCCACTTGCACGCCTTCGGCGCCCAGCATAAAGGCGGCCGCCACGCCGCGGCCGTCGGCAATACCGCCGGCGGCCACAACGGGAATGTCGACCGCATCGACGACCTGCGGCACCAGTGCCATCGTCGAGGTCTCGCCAATATGGCCGCCCGATTCGGTACCCTCGGCAACAACCGCCGTGGCCCCGCGACGCGCCACGAGACGCGCCAGCGCCACCGAGGCAACGACCGGGATGACCTTGATGCCCGCCTCGTTCCACGCCTTCATGTACTTGGCGGGATTGCCGGCGCCCGTCACGACGACCGGCACTCGCTCGTCAATCACGACCTGCGCGACCTCGTCGGCAAACGGGCTCATGAGCATGACGTTGACGCCAAAGGGCTTATCCGTCTTGGCGCGCAGCTCATGAATCTGGTCGCGAAGCCAGTTGGCGTCGGCGTTCATGGCCGCGATGATGCCTAAGCCACCCGCCTCGGACACTGCGGACGCCAGCGAGGCATCGGCAATCCAGGCCATACCGCCCTGGAACACGGGCTTTTCGATGCCGAGCAGATCGCAGAGAGGAGTCTTGAGCATCTCTACTTCTCCAATGCCGCCTCGACCGTATCGGCGAACTCGCCGACCGTCTTGGGGTTCTCCTCGGTATCGAGCTGGATGCCAAACTCGTCCTCGACGGCGACGAGGATCTCGACGGTGCCCAGGCTGTCGAGACCAATCTCCTCGAGCGTGGACTCGGGCTTCATCTCGACATCGTCAAGACCGGCGGTCTCGCGGATAACGTCGCAAACGCGCTCGAAGGTCTTCTGATCTGCCATGGTAGTTCTCCTTTGTTTGTGCCCTAGGGGCGTTTTTTCCTATGTGCAACTACTTCCAACGAAGCAGATAGCCACCTATATCCAGGCCGGCGCCAAATCCAACGAGGGCGATGGTGTCGCCCGCATTCAGTGCGTCGGTGCGTGCCAGACGGTCAAACGCAAAGGGAATGCAGGCGCTCGAAATGTTGCCGGTCTCGCGCAGCGTTCGAACCACGCGCTCATCTGGCACGCCGAGGCGCTTGACCGCCTGACTCAGGATTCGTTCGTTAGCCTGATGGAATACAAAATGGTCGATGTCTTCGACCGAAATGCCCGCATCGCCCGCAAGCTTATGGACCGTGTCGCAGATGGCGTTGACGCCGAACTTGAACACGCGGCGGCCATTCATGGACAGCACGCTCTTGCTATCTGCGGAAGCCTTAAACGGCGAGGTGCCGACCAGACCGGGAACGTGTAACGTCTCGACGTCGGGCGCCGTCGAAAGCTCAACGGCAAGGGGACTGTCTCCCCCAGCCCCAATCACTGCGGCGCCTGCCCCATCGCCAAAGAGCACGCAGGTGGCGCGGTCGGTCCAGTCGAGCGCGCGCGTCATCTGCTCAGCAGCAACGATAAGCACGCGCTCGGCACGACCGCGCTCGATATAGCCCTCGGCGACATCGAGCGCAAACACGAAGCCGGCACAGGCCGCCGAGACATCGAAGGCAGGGCACGCCGCTCCTAGTCGCTCAGCAACGGCACACGCCTCAGCGGGAACAAGGTGGTCACCCGTCGTCGTCGAGCAGACGATCAGATCCAGCTGGCTCGCGTCGATTCCGGACACCTGGAGTGCCCGCTCGCTCGCCGCTACGGCAAGGTCGTCAAGTGACTCGGTGGTACAGACGTGGCGGCTCTTGATACCTGTGCGGGTAAAAATCCACTCATCCGAGGTATCGAGGAACTCAGACAGCTCGTCATTGGAAACACTGCGCTCAGGAAGCGCCGAGCCTGTTCCAAGAATCGTGAAACCCATCACTAGCCTCCTTTGAGTTGTTGACGTGTTTACATCGACCAAGAGAGGATAGCGCATTTTAGTCGTTGTTGACGTGTTAACATTAAATTGTCCAAATGCGACAAAGGCTTCACATTGTGTCTATCTCTCGACACCATTACGCGATTGCCTTATTAACTTAGGAGGTAGCAACCGTTATGGATGCCAAATTAACGATAGTCGACGTAACCGGATCGACCAACGATGACCTGCTCGAAGCAGGAAAACAGGGAGCGCCGCACGGCACAGGACTTGCCGCCCGGGCTCAAACAGCAGGACGCGGCCGGCGCGGGCACAAGTGGGACTCAACCGTCGGCAACTTATTGCTTTCGATTGTCCTGCGCCCATGCGTTAATCCTGCAAAGTTCTCTGGTCTTGCCGCCGTCAGCGGCCTAGCGGTGCTTGAAGCACTCGAAAAGCAGGGTCTTGCAAACGAGATTCGCCTTAAATGGCCCAACGACCTTGTCGCGCGAGGACGCAAGCTCGGCGGCATTCTGGTCGAGGCCGCACGCGATAACGAAGGCAAACCTTTCGCCGTCTGCGGCATTGGCGTCAATGTGAACTATGTGCCTTCGGAGGTGCCCGATGGCGGCCTGCCGGCAATCGGTCTCTCGGATCTCAACGAGAGCGTACCTGCCGTCGACATGCTCCTCGATGAGGTCTATCACGCAGTTATAGACGCTGTAGATACCTGGGCAGAGCGCCTCAACGCCATGGAAGAAAACGCCGGTCCGCTCGCGCCCGTCCACGACGAATATATCGCTCACCTCAATTGGATCGGGAAGCACGTTATCGCCCGCTCCCCCGCTGGAGACGAGCTGGCACGAGGCATATTTAGAACGGTCGACGATTGCGGCCGCGCATGCATTGAGACCGAGAGCGGCTTGTGCGTCTTCCACTTCGAAGAAGCATCCTTGCGCCCCCTGAGCGAATAGGGCGCCGCAGCCGCCGGCTCGGCAGACGAATTCGCTATCCCAAAATCTAAACTCAAAACAAAAGGGCCCCGCTACCGTAACGGCAGCGGGGCCCTTTAAGCTATGAGCGATATCGCTTAGAGCTTGATGTCGATGTCGACGCCAGCGGGGAGGTCGAGACGCATGAGCGAATCAACGGTGCCCGAGGTGGGGTCGAGGATGTCGATGAGGCGCTTGTGGGTGCGCATCTCGAACTGCTCACGGGAGTCCTTGTTCACGTGCGGCGAGCGGATAACCGTGTACAGGTTGCGCTCGGTGGGCAGGGGGACAGGACCGGAAACGCGAGCGCCGGTCTTCTGAGCGGTCTCGACGATGAGCTTCGCGGACTGATCGACGACCTCGTGATCATAGCCCTTGAGGCGAATGCGGATCTTCTGGGTAGCCAACTTAAACCTCCAAAGAGTGCGAGAGATGTTCTCGCAGGATTACGTAACAGGGAGCTCGAACTTAGGCGTTCTTGCTCATGACCTCGTCCACGATGGACTTGGGCGCAGGCTCATAAGAGTCGAACTGCATCGTGTAGGATGCACGGCCCTGGGTCTGGGAGCGAAGGTCGGTAGCGTAACCGAACATCTCGCCCAGCGGCACCTTGGCACGGATGAGCTTGCTGTTCTTGCGATCCTCCATACCCTCGATCTTGCCGCGGCGACCGGAGAGGTTGCCCATAACGTCGCCCATGTACTGCTCGGGGGTCTCGACCTCGACAGCCATGATCGGCTCGAGCAGCTGCGGATCGGACTTCTTGAGGGCGTCCTTGATAGCCATGGAACCGGCGATCTTGAAGGCGGCCTCGGAGGAGTCGACCTCGTGGTAAGAACCGTCGAACAGGGTGACCTTGACGTCGAGGACCGGGAAGCCGGCGATAACACCGGTGTTCAGGGCCTCCTGGATGCCCTTGTCGATGGACGGGATGTACTCCTTGGGCACGACGCCGCCGACGATAGCGTTGACGAACTCGTAGCCGAAGCCCTCCTCCATCTTCTCGAGCTTGATGACGGCGTGGCCGTACTGACCGCGACCGCCGGACTGGCGGACGAACTTGCCCTCAGCCTTCTCGACGTCGTGACCAGCGGTCTCGCGGTAGGCAACCTGGGGCTTACCAACGTTAGCGTCAACCTTGAACTCGCGGAGCAGACGGTCAACGATGATCTCCAGGTGCAGCTCGCCCATGCCGGCGATGATGGTCTGGCCGGTCTCTTCATCGGTGTAGGTCTTGAAGGTCGGGTCCTCTTCGGCCAGCTTTGCCAGCGCGATACCCATCTTCTCGTTACCAGCCTTGGTCTTAGGCTCGATAGCAACGCGGATAACGGGCTCGGGGAACTTCATGGACTCCAGAATGATGGGATGATTCTCATCACACAGAGTGTCACCGGTAGTGGTGTTCTTCAGACCGACAACAGCAGCGATATCACCTGCGTAGCAGCAGTCGATATCCTTGCGGTGGTTAGAATGCATCTGCAGGATGCGGCCCATACGCTCCTTGCTGTCCTTCACGGAGTTGTAGACAGTGGTACCTGCCTCAACCTTACCGGAGTAAACACGGAAGTATGCCAGCTTACCAACGAACGGGTCGGTAGCGATCTTGAAGGCCAGAGCTGCGAAGGGAGCGTCGTCGGAAGACGGACGGGTCTCCTGCTCTTCGGTCTCAGGATTCACACCCTTGATGTCCTCGACATCGGTAGGTGCGGGCATATAGTCAACGATAGCGTCCAGCAGCTTCTGCACGCCGCGGTTCTTGTAGGAAGAACCACAGACAACGGGAACCAGAGTATTTGCAATGGTCTCCTTGCGGATAGCAGCCTTCAATTCCTCACGGGTGATCTCCTCACCCTCGAGGTACTTCTCCATCAGCTCTTCGTCGTTCTCGGCAACAGCCTCGACCAAAATGTTACGGTACTCTTCAGCCTGCTCGACCATATCCTCGGGGATAGGCTCGGTGCGCATATCGTTGCCCATATCGTCGTAGTAGACCTCAGCGTTCATATCGACCAGGTCAACGATACCGCGGAAGGTATCCTCCTGACCGATGGGCAGCTGGATTGCCACGCCGTTTGCGTGCAGACGATCGTGCAGCATCTTGATGCAGCGGAAGAAGTCGGCACCCATGGTGTCCATCTTGTTAACGTACACCATACGGGGAACCTTGTACTCGTCAGCCTGACGCCAAACGGTCTCAGACTGCGGCTCAACACCGCCCTTTGCAGCCAGAACGGTCACAGAACCGTCCAGCACGCGCAGGGAACGCTGGACCTCAACAGTGAAGTCCACGTGGCCCGGGGTGTCGATGATGTTGATGCGGTGACGGTTCTTCTTGAATGCAACCGGATCCTTCTGGGTCTCAGAGTGGCTCCAGTAGCAGGTGGTAGCAGCGGAAGTGATGGTGATACCACGCTCCTGCTCCTGAACCATCCAGTCCATGGTAGCGCCGCCGTCGTGAACCTCGCCGATCTTGTGGTTGATGCCGGTGTAGTACAGAATACGCTCGGTAGTGGTCGTCTTACCAGCATCGATGTGGGCCATAATGCCGATATTTCTCGTCATCTGAAGAGAAACTTCTCTGGGTGTAGCCATGAAATTAACCTCCTACAGAACAGATCAATAACGGAAATGAGCGAAAGCCTTGTTGGCCTCTGCCATCTTGTGAGTATCCTCACGCTTCTTCACGGCGTTACCAGTGTTGTTGGCAGCATCCATGATCTCAGCAGCCAGACGCTGTGCCATGGTCTTCTCACCACGGCTGCGGCTGTAAGCAGTCAGCCAGCGCAGGCCCAGAGTCTCGCGGCGGGCAGGGCTGACTTCCAGAGGAACCTGGTAGTTAGCACCGCCAACGCGGCGGGTCTTGCACTCGAGGCTGGGCATGATGTTCTCCATCGCCTTCTCGAAAGTCTCCAGAGGATCGTTGCCGGTCTTCTCCTGAATCATGGAGAAAGCTTCGTAAACGATCTTCTGAGCGACGCCCTTCTTGCCATCCAGCATAACGCTGTTGACCAGACGGGTGACCATCTTGGAATTGTAAATAGGATCAGCTAAGACATCGCGCTTAGCAATGTTACCTCTTCTAGGCATCTTTCTTCCCTCCTTCACAGAATGATATCATCGGTACTCGAAAGTAATAAAACTCCCGTTGTGTCACAAAGAGCTGACCTTACATAAACTGTTGCCCTCCGCACTTTCTGCGGACTTGTTATTTATATAATGGAAAGCCGTTTATGGCGGTTCGTTCCTCAATTACTTCTTTGCAGCACCGGCCTTAGGACGCTTTGCGCCGTACTTGGAGCGGGCCTGATTACGGCCTGCCACACCCTGAGTATCCAGGGTACCACGGATGATGTGGTAACGCACACCGGGCAGGTCCTTAACACGACCGCCACGGATCAGCACGACGGAGTGCTCCTGCAGGTTATGGCCGATACCGGGAATGTAAGAGGTGACCTCGATACCATTCGTGAGGCGGACACGGGCGACCTTACGCAGAGCAGAGTTAGGCTTCTTGGGGGTCATGGTACGAACAGCAGTGCAGACACCACGCTTCTGGGGGCTGCTCAGATCAGAGTACTGCTTCTTCTGAGAGTTATAAGTCTTCTGCAGAGCGGGAGCGGTGCTCTTGGTAGTCAGGACCTCACGGCCTTTGCGTACAAGCTGGTTAAAAGTAGGCATTTTGTTTCTCCTTTCTTAATAATGCACATCGGACTTTTTCCGACTTTTTTGCCGCACTATCCCCATGAGGGATGCGCAACAGTTATATAATACTCGCTTTACAGGCGGATGTCAACAGTTTTTGCAAAGTTTTTTGCATTTATTCCAGATTTTTTCTTTCAGCATTTTTTCGACGTAAAACGCACGGTTTTCTCCCCTGTTTCCGCTTTTCCGGGCATATAAAAACCGCCCTGCAGGCGGATGCCCACAGAGCGGTCCATTGTTTTATTTCAGAAGAAGGAGCTTTGCTTACTGTACAGCAGCTGCCTGTTCGGCAGCGATCTCAGCATCGCGCTCAGCCTCACGGTTCTTCAGATCCTCACGGACTTCCGGCAGACCGGTACCTGCGGGGATCAGCTTACCAATGATGACGTTCTCCTTCAGGCCGGCCAGCGGGTCGACCTTGCCCTTGATGGCAGCTTCGGTCAGCACGCGGGTGGTCTCCTGGAAGGATGCAGCGGACAGGAAGGAGTCGTTTGCCAGAGCAGCCTTGGTGATGCCCAGCAGCACCTGCTGGTACTCAACCAGCTTCAGGCCCTCTTCACCAGCGTCGATGCGCTGCTGCAGATCGGCGTTGATGCTCTCCACTTCCAGACGGCTTGCCAGTGCACCGCCGATCAGGTTGGAAGAACCGGAATCAGTCACGCGCACCTTGCGGCACATCTGACGGACGATGACTTCGATATGCTTATCGTTGATCTCAACGCCCTGCAGACGGTAGACCTTCTGAACTTCGTTGATCAGGTAGTTCTGGACATCCTCCAGACCCTTGATTGCCAGAATATCCTGCGGATACAGAACACCTTCACGGGTGATGATGTCGCCCTTCTCCACACGGTCACCCGGCATCACGCGGGAATGCTGGGTGAACGGGATGGAGTAGCTCTTTACGACCTCGGCACCGTTCTCGTCCTTGCCGGTCACCTTGATAACGACATTCTTCTTGGTATCGTCCTGAGAAACGACACCAGAGATCTCGCTCATGATGGCCATGCTCTTGGGACGGCGGCTCTCGAACAGCTCTTCAACACGGGGAAGACCCTGCGTGATATCTTCAGCAGATGCGATACCGCCGGTATGGAAGGTACGCATGGTCAGCTGAGTACCAGGCTCGCCGATGGACTCTGCGGCGATAACGCCGACAGACTCGCCCAGACGGACCGGCTCGCCGTTTGCCATATCGGAACCGTAGCAGCGTGCGCAGACACCGGTCTTTGCACGGCAGGTCAGCAGGCTGCGGATCTTCAGCTTGGTAATGCCAGCAGCCTCGATCTCGTTTGCATCGTACAGGTCGATCATCTTGCCTTCCGGCACGATCACCTTGCCGGTGACGGGGTTGACCACATCGCCCACAGCAAAGCGGCCGATCAAACGCTCACGGAAGCTCTCGATCTTCTCCTTGCCCTCGTGGATCTCAGACACCCACAGGCCGTCGGTGGTGCCGCAGTCGATCTCGCGCACGATGACATCCTGAGAGACATCGACCATGCGGCGGGTCAGGTAACCGGAGTCAGCGGTACGCAGAGCGGTATCGGCCAGACCCTTACGGGCACCACGGGCAGAAACGAAATATTCCAGAATGTTCAGACCTTCGCGGTAGTTTGCACGAATGGGCATCTCGATGGTGTGACCGGCGGTGTTTGCCAGCAGGCCGCGCATACCGGCCAGCTGCTTGATCTGGTTCATAGAACCACGGGCGCCGGAGTCTGCCATCATGAAGATCTCGTTGTCCTTGGGCAGGTTGTCTGCCAGAGCCTTGGAGACCTTATCGGTGGTAGCCTGCCAGATGGCGATGGTCTGGTTGTAACGCTCGTTGTCGGAGATCAGGCCGCGGTTGAACAGCCTGCCGACCTTTGCGATCTGCTGGTCAGCCTCAGCGATCAGTTCCTGCTTCTGCGGCGGGATCACAGCGTCGCACACAGCCACGGAGATAGCGGACAGGGTGGAGTACTTGTAGCCCTGTGCCTTGATGGCATCCAGCATCTTTGCACACTTGCGGGTGCCGTTGCGGGTCATGCAGCGGGAAATGATGTCGGGCAGAGTCTTCTTGGTCACGCGGAAGCTGACCTCGTACTCCAGCCAGTGCTCGGGATCAGTACGGTCGATATAACCCAGATTCTGAGGAACAGGGTTATTGAAGATGATGCGGCCGACGGTGGCTTCCACCAGACCGGTGCGCTCCACGCCGTCAATGGTCATGGTGCGGCGCACCTTGATGGGTGCGTGCAGGGTAACGATGTGCTCTGCATAAGCCATCAGGGCTTCGTTCTCATCGCGGAACACCTTGCCTGCGCCCTCGTCATTTTCACGAACGGTGGTCAGGTAGTAGCTGCCCAGGATCATATCCTGCGTAGGCACGGTAACAGGTGCGCCGTCAGAGGGCTTCAGCAGGTTGCCGGAAGCCAGCATCAGCATCTTGGCCTCACGGCAGGCATCCTCGCCCAGAGGCAGATGCACTGCCATCTGGTCACCGTCGAAGTCGGCGTTGAATGCGGTACATGCCAACGGGTGCAGCTTGATTGCACGGCCCTCCACCAGCACCGGGTTGAAAGCCTGAATGCCCAGACGGTGCAGGGTAGGTGCACGGTTCAGCAGAACGGGGTGGCCCTTGATCACGGTCTCCAGGCTGTCCCACACTTCGGGCTTAGCGCGCTCCACCATCTTGCGGGCGGACTTGATGTTGTTGGCAATGCCCTTCTCCACCAGATCCTTCATGACAAAGGGCTTGAACAGCTCCAGAGCCATTTCCTTGGGCAGACCGCACTGATCCATCTTCAGCTCAGGGCCGACGACGATAACGGAACGGCCGGAGTAGTCAACACGCTTGCCCAGCAGGTTCTGACGGAAGCGGCCCTGCTTGCCCTTCAGCATATCGGAAAGGCTCTTCAGTGCGCGGTTGTTGGGGCCGGTGACCGGACGGCCGCGGCGGCCGTTGTCGATCAGGCTGTCCACTGCTTCCTGCAGCATACGCTTCTCGTTGCGCACGATGATGTCGGGAGCGCCCAGCTCCAGCAGACGGCGCAGACGGTTGTTGCGGTTGATCACGCGGCGGTACAGGTCGTTCAGGTCGGAGGTGGCAAAACGGCCGCCGTCCAGCTGGACCATGGGGCGCAGGTCAGGCGGCAGAACAGGCAGCACATCCATGACCATCCATTCAGGACGGTTGCCGGAAATGCGGAATGCCTCAACTACTTCCAGACGCTTGAGGATGCGCACGCGCTTCTGGCCGGAGGACTTTTCCACCTCGGCAGTCAGCTCTTCACTC
>ENA-OZKJ01000835-OZKJ01000835.1-human-gut-metagenome-genome-assembly--contig:-NODE-835-length-10103-cov-4.352408_pt1 | contig 10103 bp, 17 predicted proteins | sample MGYA00244824_ERZ653760 | MGnify/ENA primary metagenome ERZ653760 (study PRJEB26926, sample SAMN06165255) | human gut metagenome | biome: ENVO:00009003; feature: ENVO:2100002; material: ENVO:00002003...
ACGAGATCCTGAGATGTCTCGTGGGCTCGGAGATGTGTATAAGAGACAGTACCAGTAGAGGGTGTTTTTCATTGACTTTGCCCCTCCCCCATACCACATAGGATATCATTGAGACGCTTACAAACCTCACAGCCATCATGATGTATCTCGTACTGACATTTCTGAAACACCTTAGCATATTCCCCATATGTCTGCCATAGATCAAGTGCATAAGCCCCATTGATGTATGCCCTGTATAGTTCCTGCTTTTCATCAAGCGCCTGTTTCTTGTCTATCTGCCCCGCTCTGAACTCTCGGTACACAATGCAAAGCGACTTGTATAAAAGCTGTTCTGCCTGTGTCAGCCCCTTTGGCAGTGGCAGAAGCTTTGCCGCCATTCTGTTCAGCTCGTCTGCCTTCTTTATGACATCAGCTTTTACCAGCATTATCATCACCGCCAAGATAGTGCATCAGCATATCAGCCGCCTGCTTCCAGCCGTAGCATATCGCCGCCAAATAGTTCTGCTTGCCAAGCTCCGCAAACCACCACATCTGATTATCTGAGGGCTTGCCATTCTCCGCTTTGAGTTCTATGAACAGCCCTTTGTTTCTTCCCCTTGCCACAGGCAGGAACAGATCAGGAACGCCTGACTTCACACCCATAAGCTTTAGCCTTTTGCCCTCTCTCGGGTCGCAATGACGTTCGTTCGGTATGTGAAAGAGCAGTTTCAGCTCAGGATAAGCCTTGCGAATGCTTGCCTGCTGCGTCCACTTGATAAGGGTCATTTGCTCTCTATCTTCATTTCTTGCCATATCATCACCCTTTCATTATCCTGTTGAGTATCTGACTTGCTTCAAACTTTGTCAGATTTTCTATGTCGATATCCGAATTGTTGAGATACTTCCTGCCTCGTCTGCGGATAAGGTTTTTCTGATTATCAGTAGCAGGTGCTTTGCCCCACTTGCGGCAAATATTCAAATCCCATATGTATTTGCTGTCCGCCTCACGTTCGCAAAGAAGAGTGTACGCCTCGTCAAGTGCCTGCTGCATAGGTATTTTCTGACCTTGCCATACTGCCATACCCAAAGCATCGGGTGCAGATATCCTCAGCGTTTTTCCCTTGCCAAGACTGCATTTCATATCGCCATCCGGCAGCTTAAACCAGTTCACGTCATGGGTATTATATTTCTGCTCCTGCGCCCACAAGTCAACGATACGAACATTCTTTATCCAGCTTTCAGGACAATCCGACATCATAGCAGCCTTTTCAGGAAGCTCAAATAGCATTCCCTCCATTTTGTCCTGACTCTTCTTTGGCAGCTCAGAAATGTCGATACCAAGAAGACTTGGAGCTGTTCTCAGGCTTGCCTTGCCTGTTACTCCTACGCAGTCGATGAGCGTTAGTTTGTCCTTGTCGGGGTGCAGTCTCAATCCTCTGCCTACCATTTGCGTATACAGTGCGTCAGACTGTGTGGGTCTTGCTATGATAACAGTTTCCACAAGGGGTATGTCAGTACCCTCAGTGAACACCATGCAATTCACAAGACAAGGTATCTCACGCTGAGTAAAACGGCGTATAATATCAGCCCTATCCTTAGTCTGACCTGTGACTACCTCAGCCCCCTCGATGCGTTTTGCTATCTCGTAGCACTGTTCTACAGATACTGCAAAGATAAGTGTTGCACCTTTGGCGTGTTCTCGATACGCTTGTGCTATAGCGTCCGCAGTGCCGTCCATTGCTTCTGCTAGCTCGCCCGGAGCGTAGTCGCCAAGCCGTGTATGTACCGCTGAAAGGTCATAGCCTATGTCGGCACGTTTGCAGAGGATATCACACAGATAACCATGTTCAATGCCCCAACGCAGGTCACGTTGAAATATGATATCATCAAACACATCATTCAGTCTGCATTTGTCAGCCCTGTTAGGTGTTGCCGTGAAGCCCAGCAGAAGACGTGGTGTGAAGTGATCTATGACCGTCTTGTAACTCTGAGCCGCTGCATGGTGTGCTTCGTCTACTATGATGATATCAAAATCATCAGGTGAAAACCTGTCAAGCCTATGTGTCATGGTCTGGATACTTGCAGACACCACTTCTTCACTGCCGTCAGTATGGTACTTTGACATTTCAACACCCTTTGTGCAGTCAAAGTATTTCAGAGGCTGATTTACAAGTTCCTCTCTGTGCGACAGAATAAGCATACGTCCATGACGTGGAATATTTGCAAAAGTCACTGTCTTGCCAAGACCTGTCGCCATTTGCACAAGATGTTTTCCCTGCCTTGCCTGCGTTATTTTATCTATACACTCCTGCTGATAGTCACGGAGTTTTATTCTTGCATTCATTTGATGTTTTTTACCTCCTTATGTGGGACGTGGGGGACAGCGTGGGACAAACGTCCCACACGAAAACTATGCGTATTTACGCACTTTTCGTGGTGTTGTGGGACTGTGGGACAAATTCGCACATTTTCCTATATAGGAAAGCACGCATATATTTTAACAATGTGTGAACAAAACCGTGATTCTATATCACCTATTTAAAACAGGTATATATAGGGGGAAAATGTCCCACAGTCCCACACTATGCAGAAAACCACGCATTTACGCTGTTTTCCTCGTGGGACTTATGTCTCACAAAATGCCGAAATCCGATATATCCGTCCCACGCATTTCTTCTTCGGTGTAATAGTCCGGTGTTTCATCTGGCAATCTCAGCACAACGCACTCAACGTTCACACCACCGATACGCTTGCCACGAGTATTGTTGCGCCCTCTCACAAGTATCTTGCCGTTAGATTTTAACCAGCTAAGTAATGCCCTTGTGTCGAAGCCCTGTTTTGAAGCCGCTTCGTCGAATTTTGAACGTATGATATACGCAAAATCGCCCTGGATAAGTCCAAACACTTCGCCGCTATTGTCTTCGCCTGTCGCAAAGCGCTTGCTGTTGGAAGCCACCCAATCGCACATATACTGATACCCTCGTTCACCTGCTGATACCGATTTTTTGGTCTGCAAATACTGTGAGATATCGTCAATTGTTAGTGGCTCGTTCGTTTTGAACACGGACGCTTCTGCAATCATATCAGCCGTGAGTATCATTGCCGCTGCCATTGCCTGCTTTTCTGTTGTATCCGACTTGCAGAGCTTGGCGAAATAATCGTTATAGACCTCTTGTGCCATTGTCAAGGCTTTTTGTGAGGACAGCTTTGCAACGAACTCTCGCCCTGCAAAGCCATAGTTTTGTTTTATCACTGCCGATACTGCCATGCCGTCTGCTATCACGACATTGTTTGATGTACATTCAATGTCGATAACTCTGTTTACCGCTCCTGCGCCTGCTGAACCGCCCACTATGGGGCTTTCACCTGTGGTAAGGATAGTGTTTCGCCATGTCGGTGTACGCTCTATTCCGCCTGTTTTTGTGCCCCTAGAACGTCCAACGCCCTGTGCAAGCTGATAAACGTCAAATCGGCTTCTGCCATGACTATCTTTGCTGAGCTGGAGTTCGTCAATGAGAAACGGCAGGCTGTTGAGAAACGCTGCTGTTCGCTCGTGGCCGACAACTGTGCTGTTGAACGTCTGAATGTATTCACCCATTTCAGGGGTTCCCCAAACAGAAGCCGCAAGCATTAAAGCAACTGTCTTGCCTGTGCCTGAATCAACGCCCCATAGGTGGACGAAGAACGGCAGACCGCCAAGCGGCTGAATAAGTGCGCTTGCAAAACTCGCCGCAAGGAATATCTTTGCGGTCACGCTTTTCCTGCGGCAATCTATAGCGACTTTTTTCCATTTCTCATAACTGCCATGACTTTTTATAGAACTAAAAATGGTGGAATAATTCTGCTCACCGTCAAAGGTCAGTCCCTCGACGTATGGCGAAAAGCCTGCGCCGTTTATGTAGCCAAGCCTGCCCACTGACCTTTTCAGCGGCAGAGAATTGCGGTTAAGGCTCTCAATCTCTTGAAAGTACGAAACAAGCTCTTTGGCGGTCTCAGAAGACACATCAACACCGCATTTGACTAGCTGTGAAATGTTTCGGCTGTTATATAGTATCTCTTTGGATACGACTTTCTCCTGCCATTCTCCTCGAGTGCGGTAAGCTATGTTGAGCTTTTCCTCACCCGTGTCAATGTTCTGCAAGCACTCAAAGGGAATGATCGGGTGGTGGCAGATAACGTGATAGTTACCGCTTTCGTCGATAAGATAAACACCGCCGTCATCAACGTTGTACTTGCCAGCGTCAAGCTGCATATACGGACCTGAGAATGCAGTGGGGTTATTGATGATAATGTTCGCCCCACGCTGCATTTCACGCATTTTGACATAGTTCTTATACAGACCTTTGAATGTCTTCACGCCCACCTCTGCCGCCTGCTGAGCCATTTGCTCGATTTTCAGATTGTGCATAAAAGGGTCATTTTTGTAATCGTATATCGCTTCGTATGGCTTTTCTGTATAGAGAAAATCGTCTTTTGTATACTTTACAGCAACGGCGTTTTTCACCGCTTCCGCATCGCCCATGTCGATATCAAAATGCTTTTCCTCGTTCGCATCAACGTCAATGATATCGTCAGAATGGCGTTCCCTCATCATTCAACACCTCCTCAAAGTCGGAAAGGTCACCGCCTAGCTCTTGCGGGGGTGCTGCTTCTGCGGTAGGCTGTACAAAAACTGCTTCGCACACAAGATGTACGTCAACTTTTTCTTTACCGTCTTTGCTGGTATATGGCTTTTTCTCCACCTTGCCCACACAAAACACAACGTCAAACTTTTTCAACGCCTTTGTGGCTCTTGCTACAGAGTGCCAGCACTGGCAGTTCACCCATACGGCTTCACCACGCTCGCCTTGCACCTTTGACTGACGTTCGCCCACTTTTACCGCAAACTTGGTGAGCGACGAGTTGTTGCCGCCCACCTGTTTGTATTCTGCGTCCTTTGCAAGGAAGCCACTGATGATAACAGAGCCGTCAGGTAATTTTGCTCGCATTAAAGCACCTGCTCTTTCTCTGTCTGGAGCTGGTCTATTTCGGCTGAGATATCTGTAGATATCTTCTCATACTCAAACCACTCAGAAACCTTTGTGTTCTTATCTTTGAGCGAATTGAAAATACCGATATAGTCTGTAAGATCTTCGGCTGTCATGGTGTCAAGACCTCTGCCAAGACGTTTCTCTATCATTTCCTGCGTAACGCCCAGCTTCTCGAACTCCACCACCATTTTTCTTACACGGTCCGTAAGAGGGATATTATTTTTGCCGGCAAGAGTCTTTCTGCATTCTGCCACCGCCTCTTCCACAAAGTCCGCAGGAAGTACCGCAAGTATCCTTGCTCTGAGCCTGCGGCCCGCCATATTGGCATTGTTCTCATAGATATCACGCAGGCTTGTGAGGGCTTTTATCTTGCCTTTTACTTCTTTTGCGTGCGGATTTGTGAAATTCTGCACCGACATTGTGTTCGTCTCCAAGTCCCAAGCATACGCCTGCATTTCTGACTTGCCGTTGTCCTGAGAAAGCTCCTTGATACCGAAGTCGATATTGCCCCAGCACCTTGCAAGTTCTTCGGCAAGTCTGATAGTTGGTCCTGACACAGTTTCTCCGCCTCTTGGATAGCTGTAAAATGCCTTGTTTGCAAGCCCTGTACGCTGACAAGCCTTTTTCATATTGGCAAAAGCTTGTATCTCGTTGCGTGGAAATCTCTTTGCGATAACAAGCTTGCCCTGTGCTTCTGCAATGGCTCTGCTTGCTTCGATTGCTACAGTACCCTGATTGATGTTGTCAAGAGGCATAGTGCTGTTCTGCGGTACTTCCGGTGTTACTGTTACTGCATTTGTTATTTCGTCCATTGTTTTGTCCTCCTATTCGTATTCTCTAGCCAGCCAACCAGGCAAACTTATGACGTTCAAGTCACCGTTTCTGCCGTTGTAGCTGTACCAGTTACCTGTTTTAAGACACTCTTTGAGAGTGTAAAGATAGTCGTTAAGGTCTTTTGTGCCTTTCTGTATGATAAAATTGTCGGCTTCAAGGACGTTGCAGGCATAAGGCGGTGATTTTTCAACAGCGATAAAAACAAATCTATGCTGTTTGCCTTCCACCTCTGACACACCCTGCGTGTACATCGCCGCCTGCAAGTCATAACCATATTTAATACAACTGTGCATAAAGCTGTCTGTATCGGCATTTTCTGTGGTTTTTAGGTCTACTATGACAGACGTTGACCTTAGATCCGTTCGGCAGTCGGGGCGGCATTTGAGTTTAAGCCCCGTGAGCTTGTCCGTCCAGAAGTATGATTTTTCATGTTCACCGCCGTTTAGCAAAGCGGCAGCATACTTGTTTGACATCACACTTTCAGCCATTACCTGTATCTGTGCAAAAGCGTCCTCGCTTATGGGTATCTTACCGCTTGCCTCTATCTGAGCCGCAAGTGCCTTGCCCTCTTTGGTACGCCTGTCAAGCTTCGGAGCGACTATGTACTCACTGTCGAATTTGTCCTTTTCAAGAACATAAGCGTGAAAGGCTGTGCCGAAAGCAAGCGCAGGGGTCTCTACTTCGGGATTTTCAAGGGCGTACTTGAAGTGTGCAGGCGACTTTGACAGCTTGAAAAGCTGTGAGCGGCTGAACGCTTCGTCATTGCGATAATCTTCCGCAGACATTTGTTTTTTCATTCGTCATAGTCCTCCTCTTTATATTCAGCTCCTGCCAGCGTGGCAAGTTCATAGACTGAAATATCGTCGTCCTGATTGATTTCTTCAATCAGAATTTCACGAAAACAGTCTTTGCAAAAATCCTTGCCCTCGTAGCAGAAAACATTTTCGCTCGCAAGGTCTAGTTCGCCTCTGCATTTGTCGCAAACGACCACAGTGTAGTTGTGGTCTCTGCCGCAACATCTGCAGCCGTCAGGACAGCCGACACAATCATTAGCCGTGTAACGCATTTAAACTGCCGCCTTATAGCTGAAAAATGCGATATTTTTGTACATGAAATACGATTCGGTTCCGTTTTCAAACACCTCAGCTCCGACCTCTTTCGCTACGGCATGAATGTCAGGTGGAAATATCTGAACACCCGATATTGCTCCGTCAAACGTCCACACGTCGCCTATCATCATAGGGTAAACGCCTTCGGTAACAGTCCCATACTTTTGCGTTTTTTTCATTTTCTGCTCCATTAATGCCATGTCAACCATGATATTAAGTCTTTCTATCAGAGTCATTTGCTGTCACCACCTCTCAGCCTCTCGATATTTTTCTTTAAAGCTACGATATATCCCGTCAAATACTCGTTCGGATAATCATTAAGGGCTATTTCTGATATTGCCTCTAGCTCCTCTTGACAAATATCAAGCAATGTGCTATCATCAATATGTATGTTATCGGTATCTTTTGATACCTCCGAGCTTGTGCCTGTTGCCGCAGATGCAAGCTCATTTTTTATGTATTTGGTTAGATATACACCACACAAAAAGGCCTTGTGTCTAAGCGGACAGTCTTCACAAGTTTTGAATTCGCTATTGCAAACCTCCACCGCCTTTTCAAACTCCTCTTTCGTTATCATCGTCATTCTCCTTTCCAATAGGTCTTACGCTCATATACTGCTTGCCGTCATAGTCCATCTTCTTAACAGGTTCAATCCCTTTCTCACGGAGCGACCTTGCGGCATCGCCCAGCCCTCTGTCGAAATCCTCATGGGTCTTGTAGAATGCACATCTGCGGCAGTAGTCCTTTGTTGGCGTTACTGTCAGCGCACCGCATTCGTCCGGCTTGACATTTGAATGGAACACGCAAAGGCTTACCGCTCCGCTGCCGTTATCAAGGGGCTTGTCCCTCTTAAATACCTCTCTCATCACTATCATCGTTTTCGTCCTCCTCGTTTTCAAAACGTTTCTCCCAGTGCCTATCCACCACGCTCAACACAAGATACATCACTACATCTATCCCTGCAAGCACGGCTATTGTTATCAGCAGTATCAACGCCATTTTACCACTTTCCTTTCATTTCAACTTCGATTTTGACTATGGGTCTGCCTGCTTCTCTCACTGCACGCTTAATGCTCTCCTCTGCTTCCTCGTAGGCAGTTTCTTTTACGCTTACATACCACCTGTACGCTACATACATTGTAAGCACCACCAAGAGCGCTACCGCTGCGGCACATCTGATTATCTCTAGTACGGCTATCATTTTCTCACGTCCTTTTCGTAAAGCGTGCGGAGTTTTTTAAGCCTTTTCTCGAAGTTGTCGATATCAATGCCCCACACCTCGTAGGCTATCTCTGTATTGACCGAGTGTGGCAACCATGACTTCACACCACGCTTTGCCATTTCTTTCTTAACAGCTTTCTTGATCTTGATAGTCTGCGTTTCACCTGTGCCGAACAGCTCCTTGATATCCGCATTGGTTATTTCGGGTTTTTCATAGTACAGCCGCACTGCCATTTCAATGTCAGGTGACCTCATTTAGTCCACCTCCTCGATAGTCAAAACATTCTCATGGGGACAAATAACACTTGCCTTTGTCAGAGCCTCGTACTGACTCTTTGCTGCTACTGTGAACACCCTTTTATAATGATACTGGTCTACTGTTGTTACTTTGTACATTTTCATTGCTTTGTCCCTCCTCTTTGTGTTTTCTGCCATTTCTGCTTCCAGCGAACATATCCTGCAAACATTGCTAGTTATCATGAGAGACAACGGAATTGTGTTGTCGAGCCCTATTAGCATACATATACCGAATGCAAGCGGACTTGCTAGACACAACGCAATGCCGAGATAGTAGGTTATCTTTTTCAAGTCCAATGTTTATGCCTCCAAATCTTCAAAGCTTACTTGTGCCACATCTTCGCCAACCCACCAGCTGAATACGTCTGAGCCTGTCTTCCAAGACGTGGGCTTGCCTAGCTCTATTCTTCGTTTGACCATTTGGTCAAACGCTCGTATATATGCTTGCTTGTACTTCGGATACCGCTGAAATTCTGCAAGCTGATGTCTTGCCGCAATAGGGCAGCCGATGCAGCCTACACGATTAAATCCACAGCTATATAGTGGATTAATTTCGCAACCGTAGTGATGAAGAAAATCCCATACATCATTGTCATCCCAATCCACTATCGGGTTTATCATCGTTTTCTGCTTTGCATAGCAGTGTTCGACCAAACGTCTGGCATTGTCGTTATCATTGTTCAAGATGATACCGCCTTTTGGTGAAACATGATATTCAGCGCCTATCTTGTCCGCAAATTTTTGCGTATGCTTTGGCTTGTTGAGCACTTGAACGATACCTGAATTGTTTTTGCGATTAGAACTTTCAGCCCAGCGAACACCTGTTATCAGCACCTTGCCGTTGCCCGAACGTTCTTTGAGTTCATCGCAACAGTATCTCACAAGGCGTGTTGGCGGCATAAGCCTTTTAACGATCAGGTTCCACATTGTAATGTGATTACCATCATTATCGTAGGCTTTTTCTATGCGAATGTCGGGCTGCGATTTTATGTATCTCATAGTTTCGGGTGCATCAACAGTTGTCAAATTGTGTACCGCTTCAAATTTAACTCCTGCAAGCTGTGCTAATATCTTGATACAATCACTGTCTTTTCCACCACTGTAAGCAAGTCTATAGCCGTCAGCAGGCTCAAAAGCTTTCAAACGAGCTATCGCCTTTTGCTCCTTAAGCTTGTCCATTAGTTCACCTCTCATTTTCTGTCCGTTCAATCGGACTGTTAGCTGTTGACATTTTCAGTGTTCTGAGTATAATTAATGTCAAGGACTTCATTGATAGCCGCTTCAATCTTGTTTGACTTTATCTCACCCGTCATTATCTTATACAGGTTTGATGTATCGAGATAAGTTTCAGGAAGAAGCTTCTTGACTTCCTCAATGAGCCACTTCTGTGTCTTGTTGAGCTTAACAAGTCGCACCTTGACTTCCACGCCGTACTCAGTCAGCGGTCTTTTACGTTCACTAATAATTAACACCACCTTTGCACAATATTTAAAAAATACAGTTGGTTATAGTATTGACTTTTATGGAAAAATGTAATACAATGTAGTTGTAAGATAATTTATTACGTTCTTCCGTACTGTCTATGTTTGTATTATATTACGTTTCCTGTCTCTTATACACATCTCCGAGCCCA
>ENA-OZKJ01000839-OZKJ01000839.1-human-gut-metagenome-genome-assembly--contig:-NODE-839-length-10009-cov-4.477999_pt1 | contig 10009 bp, 7 predicted proteins | sample MGYA00244824_ERZ653760 | MGnify/ENA primary metagenome ERZ653760 (study PRJEB26926, sample SAMN06165255) | human gut metagenome | biome: ENVO:00009003; feature: ENVO:2100002; material: ENVO:00002003...
CGAGATCCTGAGATGTCTCGTGGGCTCGGAGATGTGTATAAGAGACAGCTTTTTATTTTGGTCGAAACGCAGGCTTGAACCCACTGTTCAACGTCCCGTCACCTCGACCAGTCACTCGCCGTGACGGGCATTGTCCGTCATGGCTTTTTTATTATCAGAACTTAAAGCCGCAGGGGGAGTTTTTGTATTACCTAAAAAAAGTAGGGTTATGCTTTGAGAAACCGAAAAGCGTAACTATTTTTTTGTATGTTCCACATAGCAAAAGTGCCTTATGACTAGCATTAAGACACTTTATCGATTCAATCTTTTCCCAACCTCTCCGAAATCTCCAGGACAAGTTTCTGATCCTTCTCAGAAAGCCTCGATACGCTGTCCACGATCTTCTGTGTGAGGACAGGATTTTTGCTGCCATCGTCGAAAAACTGCTGATGATAAAGATATAGAGCAGATAAAACGAACCATGCTTGAACGTGTCGAAAGTATCGAGCCTAGAATAAGAGATTATGCAGAAGAATGGCATATCAACATATTCAGACAAAAAGATCTCCGTTGGAGATATGAGAAAAACTCAGCTTATCACTACATATGGTGTTGGCGCTATAGTTGACTTTAAGAACGATACTGTTGTTATCTCTTCTACAGACGATTGGGACTATTCCCCTAATGACGCTGGTGAGGTAGAAAATCGAAAAATATTCAATTTTTTAAGGAGCTTCATCAGCTTTATGCTGCTAAGCGTTTGTAGATATCCGCACCACATTGCATACAGCGCTCTGATTTTCACTTGTCCTATTTCTTCTTTCCAAAAAACAAATTAAACAGAATATCCACCACATCTTTTACAGGAATGAATATCACCGCCGCCTCTTGTCCCCCAAGAGAGCGGCGGTATCTACACTACGCTACTTTTCAGTAAGATATTCATTTCTGTCAAACAACTGCTCAATTGAAAGATTTTTAAACCTCGGAATGTTGTATCCAAACGGCGAGTTGAGAGCCTTTACAAAGTCTTTCGTATAGCCGTGATTTTTTAAAAGATCGTCCTCATACTTTATTTTCTCTTCTTGCTTTGTGTCATTTTCCCTTTTCGTGATACAGCGCTGCATAACATAATGATAAATGGAGAAGTAAGAATCCACTGTACGAATATCTCCTATGTATTCTTTCAGTTCACGAACTACAGTAAGATGAGCAATACAGTTGCGGTATTTTCTTGTCATGTTGCTGTCTGCATTATTGATATCAACTTCAACGCACTTGCGCAGCCGCTTGTTCTTTTTCAGGAACAAATTCGGCGACTCGTCACCATTATCACAAAGTTCACAAAGCGTCTGTGAAAGTATCCTGTAGTCATTTTTCAAGTTCTTTGAAGCCAGCTCAGGAATTATCTCCTTATACAGCCCAAAGTCACGTTCAAGACAGTGTATCGCAATAACATATCTTGCATTGACATTCACAAGATTTTTCACCAGCAGATACATGACCGTAAGATAAAGCCCGATAACAGCCTTTGCCCTCTCCTTTGCCACGTTTTCTCTGCCCTTTGCCTGCTGTTTCACATTTTTGAAATCATCAAATCTGATGTTCTTTATCATTCTCGCAAGCTCACTGCGCTTTGCTTCCAAAGAACTGTTCATGTCAGGAAATTCCACACAACTCTTGTAATAACGCTCTATCTGCGTGTCAGGGATACCCCCAAGAACAAACATGACAACTTTCTCATTCTTAGCCACTTCTCTTATCTTCTGAGCGTTCGCATACTTGATAAGGTATACAAACCGAGAGGACTCGATAACATTGTTTGTTATGAAATTCCTCAGACCATGTATGCCCTTGCCTTTTTCTTTAAGTTTTAAAATCTCGCTTATCCTATCGTCCGTGATATTGTCGTCTATACCGAGTATAGTCAGTGCGTCACGGAACATCGTAAGCTTCGCCGAAGCCGCAGGCTTTCTCATGGAAGCAATGTTCTTTACGATAAAAAGCTCGTTGGTTATCCTCTGGCTGTCATTGAACAGCTTGTAGCCCGCCGTAAGCTCACACTCAACATCAACAGCAGAGCTTTTCATTATCTTCAAAAACTCCTTGATGTTATCAAACTTGCTGATAAGCGTTGTAAGAAGATCGTTTATCTCCTTGCCGTCAAGAAAATATGTGAGCATATATATCATTTTGGAGAAATACAAAAGGTCAGACGCATTCTTCTTTTCGCTGTCAATAATTTTCTCATCAAAATCCATGTCAGCCTTGCCAAGCTCCTTGATAACGTCACCGTTCATGTGGTCGGCGATATTTTCAAAATCATTCCTGAATTTGCCCCAAAGCTTTGCCGCTTCATCAGCATATATCCCCTCTTTTTCATCATCGGTCATTGAAAAACGCAGTTTGCGCACAAGAACTTCGCCTGCGACAACGTCATTTCTGTAGTAGTTGCAGAAAAGCAGAAAATCCATAAGCTTGTACATCTTTGAGCGCACAGAGTCATATTGCTTGTCCTTAAATCTGAAGCCGTATTCGTCCAGCATTTTCTCACGAAGCTTTTTGATAGAAAAACCGAGATTTTTCTGAGATTTAAGCACAATGAAATCATAATAAAGGCGTATGATATCATCAGCCTCATAGCCTTTCATCATATCAATAAGCAAGCTGATATTGACCTTGTTGCCCTGGACAAAGCCCTTATTTATAGAATCAAATCTCTCATCTACAAGATAGTCAAGAGTGTCTCTGTATTCGGAATCAATAATGTCAATAAAGCTGTAAAGGTACTCATCAAGCTCATTTGACTTATCATGGAAAACACTCTGCCTTATCTGCCCCACAATTGCAAGCATATGATAAACACGCTTTTTGTATGCCTCCGAAACTCTTTTATCTTTCGTCTTAGGCTCTTCAAGACCAAAATAGCCAAGACGCTTAGTTTTCAGCAGGTCATTAAACTTGCTAAGGCTTTTCTTGATATTACCCTTTACCTTATTGATATTACCCTTTACCTTATCGGAAAGATTGCTTTTGTCAGGGTGAGTAAAAACTTCATAAGTATTTCTTGCAGAAAGATACCCCATAAAATCATCATAACTTTCAGAATCCTTTATACCAAGCATATTGTTCAGCGCATAAACGATATTCGTTACATACACCGCAAGTATCTTTTCGATATCCAGAATGTTGTAAATAAGCTGGATATGTATATTGTCATCAAAAGTCTTGCCGAAAAAACGCTTTTCAAGCTCTGATTTAAGCCCCAGCATATCCCCTCTTACAGGCGAGCTTTCACCGCTTCTGTGAGTAGGGTTTGAAGTGTTTATTTCCACTCCGCTCTCAAAGCCATGCTTGCTTGAAAAAGTGATGTTTACTTCGTTTACACCACCAAGCTGGATATTGCTGTTGTCCTTTGAAGAAAGCTGAGTTTGGTTGTAGTCATTATTATCCACCTCATATTCAAGCACAGCAGAATTGCCCTTGCCGAAAGAGGTTATGTACATTTTATTTTCGCTGACAAGAATAGACTTCATTCCTGCCGCCTTTACGGAGGATTTTTTCTTCTCTGCCGCAGGTGCAATGACCTCTGCAGCAGGCATGGCAGCGATCGCAGGAGCAGCGTTATTATTTATCTCAGCCGCTTTGAGCTGTCTGGCTTTTTTCTGAGCCTCACGCAGCTCTCTAGGCTTCATTTTATTCTTTTTTGCCATAAATATCACTCCTTATATTAGTTATCCCTTAGCGCATTGAGCGTTAAGGGATTTTTTATTTGTTGTTTTTGATGTTAGACTTTGCCAATTGGTGCAAATTCACACCAGTGTAGTAGCAATGCAATTCCTGACTATTGTTTTTCGTTTTAGACTAGTGCAAATTCGCACCAGTGTAGTAGAAAAAGATTGAAAGGGCTACACGCGACGAGTTTTAGACTAGTGCTAATTTGCACCAGTGTAGTAGGTCAAAGTTGACAAAATAATCAATGATATTCTGTGATAAAACACCAAACTTATCTTATCGACGCTTTAATACATATATATTATACCATTTTCAGACACAAATGTCAATAGAAAGTGGCTGTTTTACATAAAGCATTTTTATCACCTCCCGTCTGTTGTAATTTCACCTCATTCCCCAATCTCCTTGACAGCTGCGATAGCACAGTCAAGTACAGCTACAATGATAGCCGTAAGGATCGTCTTTCCCATTTTTATCACCTCCTGTCCTTTGTTCTGTATACATTATACCACCTTATCATCGTCAACAAAAGTGTAATTTTCAAAAACTTTTTTGTCTATATTTTTGCACATTTATCACGTTTTTACGGCATTTATATCACAGTTTCAGCAAAATAATTTTCTATGATATTGACAAAAAGTACATTTGTGATATAATGGATACAAGAGGTGATAAAAATGAGCATGACCCCAAGCACATTTCTGCCCAAGCGTGAGGGCGGCGTACCATATATCGCAGAGGTGCAATCCATACCCCTCTCACCCTCTGCATATTCCGTCATTATCAAGGACAAGTCCATATTTGAAACAAGCCTTTCCCCTAACGGCAGCGTATCAATGTCCTCATTTCTCACAAGTATATTTGATTCAGCATATATCGCATCATTAAAATACAAAAGTGACGATAACTATAAATATATTGGTATCCCACTTCTGAACGCATTCGTAAAATGGCAGATCGAGGAGATCGATGACAGCCTTGATGATAAAAGCAAGGAGATAATAAAAAGCTATCTTATCTCAAAGCTCTCTGCAAAATACGAAAAGACCAAGACCGAAAATGCAGTGCGAGTAAGGCTCAGCATATGCCGTGACCTTTACGATACACTGAGCAGTGATGACCTTTATTATGAAAACAAAGTGTACAGCTCGACCCTAAGAAGATTTCTGAAAGCCGTGTATGAGGACTATGCCCTGCTGTCAGATTGCGAACGTGAAAGGCTCATTTTCGCCGACAATATCATAAAAATAAATGAAATCATCAAACAAAACGGCAGCAGATATTACAGCTTCATTTACGCATATTCTAATATGTACAGCCGTGAAAAGCGCCGCATAAGGCTTATCCCCTACCGTATCGTCAGCGACGAATATAAGATGTATAATTATCTTGTCTGCCTGTCCGACGAAAAAAGCGCAGGCAAAGAGTTCAAAGCCGACAGCTATCGCATAAGCAGATTGAGCGGACTAAGCATCGCAGAAAAGCTCAGCCAAAAGGAATACTCCTCCGTCACCGAATACGAACGGCTGAAAGAGGGTCACGTCAAGTCCGTGAAGCACCTACTCAGCGACCCACGTTTTGGCAGTGATGAGAGCGATATCTCCAAAGTGTACCTCACCGAAAAAGGCGTTGAAATGTTCGGCAAAATACTCTATCAGCGCCCCATATTGAAAGGCAATGAAAAGCCCAAGCCCAACGCTGTCAACGAGTTCATCTCTCCGCCTATCCAAGTCAAATACTATTTCAATAAGTTCGGCAAAGACGGCGTTATCCTATCCCCAAGCGACTCGTTTGAAGAAATGAGAACGCTGTATGTCGAGGGGGCTGAGGCGTATAACCGAGAAGTTGAGATGTGAGAATATAAATGAAAATTATAGCAAAAAACGCCCCTATACAGAAATATACTCATGATATCATAAATAGTCAGGCTCATGAGAAAAGTTAATATATGGAGTTTATCTTTGTAAAATAAACCGACCCCATTCGCTAGACTTTTTGACCTAGCGAATGGGGTCGGTTCAAATATCAATATCATTAACTAAAAAAAATCAAGACATAAACGCAAGCATAATATGCGGATCACTTTACTTTTCTGCCGTAAACCTTGCCCACTCATATTCCGCTGTAAGCGGAACTGTGCCGTCAAAGGCTTTCAGCCAGCTGTCAACGCCAATGCCGTTCCACGCATTCATCATTATTTTACCAGGCGTAACAGGCAGATTTTCAGTAGCCTTGTATGCTTCCTTTCCGTCAACATACCAAGTTATGCTGTCCTCTTTCCACTCAAATGCGTAAGTGTGAAAATCCTCAGAAGCGTCAAAACCAAGATCATACATATATTCGTGCTTGCCAACACCATTGGTGTAGTAATTGAACTGCACCTTTGTTGTGTCCTTGCCAAGGACTTCAACATCTATTTCGTCCCAAGGATTATCCTCCGACGGACCTGTGTATGTAAAGAACGATGATACAACGCCGTCATTCTTTATGGCTTTCATTGAAACCTCATAAAGTCCATAGCCATAGTTCTCCTTTGAACGATACTCGCCGCCTCTGTACGCTTCGGAATCGCCCATGCTGTCAATGGTAAGCTGCATTTTTCCGTCATTGAAAGTTACGTTATCTTCGCTCCACGAACAGTTGAACGGATCACCATTTGACCAGCCTGCTGAAATGGAAAAATCATTTGACGCACCCTTGCTGAAATCTGCCTCAACCGTGTATGGAGAATTGCTTTCCGTTTCCGCCTTGCTGCTGACATCTTGCGAAGAACTGCTGTCAGATGAAGCACCACAGCCACCCATAGACATAACTATCATTGTGAGAATCGACATAGCCAAAACTTTTTTCATTTTTCATTACCTCCGAATAAATATCAGAATTTTATCTTCTATAAGTATTATAATTCAACAGATGTGATATTTATATCATAAAAGTAATGCAAATATTATAATATTAATATCAACTTATATTTTCGATCTGCTTGTGCTATGCTTGTTCCAGTTTGCACGGAAAAACTGATCTCTATACTGTTTCGGCGTAAGTCCTGTCTGTTTCTTAAAGCAGGCAATAAAATGGCTGTGCGAGCTGAAAGCAAGATAATTGGCTATATCAAGCGGACTATATTCAGAATATCTCAGCATATTTTCAGCCGCTTGTATCCTTTTTGACATAATAAAATCAGAGATCTTTACGCCAACTTCCTCTCTGAAAAGCTTTGAAAGATACTGAGGCGTTATGTTCAGTTCATCAGCTATCTGATTGACGGTCACGCCCTTGTAAATATTATCGAAAATGCAGTCAAAGCACATAAGGATATGCTTTGAGTAAACGTTCTGTGACGCAGCCTTTTTCATTTGCTTTGTATAATAAACGATAACTTCTTTGTGTACAGCCATAACGCTTTCTTCATTGCGGCACTCATCACATTTATTAATGTATATATCGCTTATGGTATACGCAGTTTCCGGGTCAAGTCCACCCTCGATGCAAAACCTGCACAGCATAGCTATGGTTATGACAAGATGATACTTGACGTTTCTAAGTTCGTCTTTGCTGAGTCTGCCCTTTCCGTTTGTATCCAGCGGCGTATACAAACGTTTGACCGTTTCAAGGTCGCCCTCCCGCACCGCAGAATAGAATTCCAGTTCCGTTTCATATGGTGAATGATGATAGTCATTTTCCTTTTGCATAAACTGCCGCTTAGACAATTCTCTGTTTATTTCCATAGCTTTCACCCCCTGCTTTTTAGCTTATTATATCATATTTACAGACACAAGTAAAGCCTCATATTTATAGAAAAAGGACGGCAAATCACCCTGCCGCCCTTTTTTCTGATAATTAGATATTATTTAGCCTCTTTCATTGAAGTCATAGCCTCGTCGATAAGATAATCTATAGCCTTTTCATTTTCCTGAACGACCTGTGACCAGCTCTTTGACTCCTGCGGATTCATTGTTCCTCTTATGGCAGTATCGCAAATAGAGTTAAGGTCGGCAGATACGCCCTGCTCAAAGTCAAATACAGGATTCTGTGCAGACAGATCATAGATAGTTTCTCTCATTTCAAGCATCTCATCTGTCCAGCCGTAATCGTCCTTGTACTGATCAAGGGTTATCTGATGTGCAGCCTCGTCAAGCTCTGCATAACGGCAGCATTCAAGGAAAGCTGCCACGCCCTCAGGATTTTGAGCGTTCTTTACAATGCTAAAGCCGTGTACTCCTGAAGGAATATACTGTTTATCGCTATCAGCTGAGCAAGGAACAGGAACGAACATTACCTCTCCCTTTGATACATCGCCATAGTTTACAGTTGTTGATGGAGGATTCTCAAGTGCCCAAAGTCCGATAGGATAGAAAAGCGTCAGACCTGTTGCCATTCCGCTGCCCTCTGCGTCGCCTCTGAGTTTCCAGTTATTCTCGTGCTTTGGATAAACAACATTGTTCTTCTGCAGCTCATACATCATATTCTGAGCCTTTGCTATCATAGGGTCAGAAATATTATTTACAAGCTTGCCGTCTGTGATACCGATGAGCGGCACACCTGAAGACTGCTGCAAAGCCTTTTCATAATACCAGCCGTCAAGTGCGTATTTATCGCTTTCAGCGTCAGTAAAGTCAAGACACATTTCTGTGAATGTATCCCAGTTCCACTTGCCTTCTTTGAAAAGCTCAGCAGGATCATCATAGCCGTTATCTTCCATTGTCTGCTTGTTGTATACAAAAACATATGCAGGGCCTGTTCTGATAACGCTCACATAATGCTTATCGCCAAGCATAAACTGATCTGTCGCACCCTTTATGTCTGTCCAAAGAGGCTTTGAAAGATCGATATAATCGTCGATAGGCTCTATCATTGACTTTATAGCACCCTTAGGGAAAACGTCCATATCATCAGCACCGATGAAATCAGGTGAATCATTTGACATTACAAGTGCCGCAAGATCGTCAAACTTAGTTTCCCAAGTGGTCTGCACCCAGTTTATCTTACCATTATACTTTGTCTTGAACAAAGCAAGGTCAGCACCTATCTCCTTGTCCTCTGCCTCAGTAGGGTTGATATCCCAATGTGAAAACCACTTTATTTCGTTGCTCTTGAGATCTCTCACATCTTTCATATCATCAGCAAGTCTTTGAACTATCTGCTGCTGATCTTCCTTAAGCTTTTTGTCAACTACCTTGCTTGATGAATCACTTGAACTTCCGCAAGAAGCAAATGCTGAAAGCGAGCAAACCGCAAGGGCAAATGTTAAAACTCTTTTTGCATTATTCATAGCCATACCTCCGAATATTACTTTCTTCTCTTTGCAACGATCACTGCTGTGCCGGCAAGAGCGATAACAGCAAGTGCTCCGCCAACAGCCGCACCTGTTTCTGCTGCCTTAGATGTATTGTCAGATGCTTTTGAAGATGCAGCCGCTGCTGCAGAAGTCTTGTTTGCATCCGCCTTAGATGAAGAAACGTCTTTCTTTGACGTATCAGCCTTTGAGCTTGAAGCATCAGACTTTGAAGCATCTGTTTTTGACTCTCCGCCCTCGGCAGATGCAACACCGAAATCAAGCGTCATTGAAAGTGTGCCGCCGTTGAAAGCGCCTTCCTTCTCCCAGCCTGCGACCTCAGGACAAGCTTTCTTTGTTACCTCGCCTGTTTCCTCATTGACCTCGTCAGTTGGTCTGATATGTATTCTTATTCCACCCTCTGCGTCCTCGTCCATTGAAGTGATAGAATTAAGCGAATCAAAAACTGTTGTTGTGCCGTCCTCGGCAACGAACTTTGCGTCAGATATCTTAACGTCCACAGGATAAACACCATCAGGAAGATTATCCACCATAACGCCCATATCTCCAAGAGTTCCCTTTCCTGACATTGTCTTATCAGCGATAACTTTGCTTATCTTATATTCAACAGTTATCTTGCCAGCATCATCGATGCCTACCCAGTCGCCCTGATTCCAGATCCAGTCCTGACCCATATAAAAGCCCATTGCTCCGATAGAGTAATATGAGTCATTCATTTTTGAGTCCTCCTCTGACGGATGAACAACATCGCCTAGCTTTGCTGCCGAAACAGAAACTGACATCATTGTTGCTGCGAGAACCGCTGCTGAAAGACCTGCTACAAATTTTTTGATCTTCATAACCTTTTCCTCCTATTTTTCAATAAATTTTTTTGCTAAAAGCAATTTATTTTGTTGTTTCTGTATATATTATAACTATGTAAACGTTTTGTTTATATCAAAAACGTAACATAAATATCTGTCTCTTATACACATCTCCGAGCCCACGAGACATCTCAGG
>ENA-OZKJ01000841-OZKJ01000841.1-human-gut-metagenome-genome-assembly--contig:-NODE-841-length-9999-cov-6.735418_pt1 | contig 9999 bp, 7 predicted proteins | sample MGYA00244824_ERZ653760 | MGnify/ENA primary metagenome ERZ653760 (study PRJEB26926, sample SAMN06165255) | human gut metagenome | biome: ENVO:00009003; feature: ENVO:2100002; material: ENVO:00002003...
CCAGCCCGAAAGAATTTACGGACTGGCTGTATCAGCAGAGTAATGTAATTGTGGAACTGACAGAATATTAAATTTTTTTCTCGTTGTGAGGTTTCTGTGACATTTTGCTGATACTATAAAAAGAAAAAGGATGTGATACTATGCGAATACTGGTTGTTGAAGATGACCAGCTTTTGAATAAGACATTAAGCTATAATCTGTCGGCTGTCGGATATTCCGTGGATGGGGCTATGTCAAAGGCTGTTGCCATAAGATTTCTTGAAAAACAGGATTATGATTTAATCGTTTTGGATGTCAATCTGCCAGATGGGAACGGGTTTGATATATGCCATGAGGTAAAAGAACGCCGTCCTGATACCGCCGTGATTTTTCTAACCGCAAATGATATGGAAAGCGATATGCTGAAAGGATTTGAATTGGGCGCAGATGATTATGTAACAAAGCCCTTTCCTATCAGCGTGTTCCAAAAGAAAGTATCTGCTTTACTGAACCGCATTTCAGCACAATCCGGCGGCGATTTCTACGATGACGGGAATTTGTATATCAATTTTTCCGAATTATCAGCCTGTCTCGCAGGACAGCCGATTACCCTTACATCGTTGGAATATCGTTTATTAAAAGTGCTGACAAGAAATTCTCAAACTGTCCTGACACGTCAGGTATTGCTTGAAAAGCTGTGGGATGTAGATGAAAATTATGTGGATGAACACGCACTAACCACAACGATCAGCCGCATCCGCAGTAAAATTGAAACGAACCAGCATTCCTACATCAAAACCGTTTACGGTATGGGCTATATGTGGATTGGAGGAGTGCAAAAATGATTTCAAAAAAACTCTCCTTAAATAAAGTCTGCATAATACTGGCAACTACCATTTTACTTTTATCAGTGGTCATGTTTTCGGTTCTATATATCCTGACCAAAGAAATGTCTGTGGTATTTTGTAGCATGGCTTTTGGTCTGCTTTTTCTACTTTGTGTTACTGCTTTTGTGATACTGATACGGCGAAAGCTGACTTTGTTTTCTGAAATGCTTTGCTGCACCTTAGACGAAATGATGAATGGAAAAATAGATGTATCACAGGTTGCCGAAGAAGAAAACCTATTTTATAAAATCAATCATCGGCTGGTGCGTCTTTATGAGGTTATGCAGGAAAGCAAAAACAGCGTTGCCAGTGAACGAGCTGACTTACAGGAGTTAATTTCCGATATTTCTCATCAGGTAAAGACACCGATAGCAAACTTAAAAATGATAAATGCCACCTTATTAGAACAAGAAGTGCCACCGGATAAACAGCGGGAATTTCTACTTGCCAGTGGCACACAGCTTGATAAACTGGATTTCTTAATGCAGGCTATGATAAAAACTTCCCGACTTGAAACTGGCGTTATCTCACTTGAAAAGAAACAGCAGCCTATCTATGATACTCTTGCTATGGCGCTGGGCGGTATTTTTCTGAACGCTGAAAGAAAGCACATACAAGTTGAAGTAAACTGCCCGGAAACATTGGTTGTTTCCCATGACCGCAAATGGACAGCAGAAGCCTTATTTAACATATTGGATAATGCAGTTAAGTACACGCCGGAGTACGGTTCTATTCGTGTTTGCGTTGAAAGCTGGGAAATGCACCTGAAAGTCAGCATTACCGATACCGGCAAAGGTATTCCCGAAAACCAGCAAGGAGCAATTTTTAGGCGCTTTTATCGGGAAGAAGATGTCCACGATATAGAGGGAATCGGCATTGGGTTGTATCTTGCAAGGGAAATTATTAGCTTACAGAACGGTTATATACAAGTAACTTCTCAAGTAGGAACAGGTTCAACATTCTCCGTTTTTCTTCCCCATGAATAACCTGTTTTTTTGAAATGTCACAGGATTGTGACATTTCAGGGCAATTTATTATGCTGGCTGTGACATTTCTGTGAGGTTTGGTCGTTATAATGGATTTATCAAAAAGAAAGGATGGTGTTCTTTATGAGCATTTTGCAAACGACTGAACTGAAAAAATATTATGGCGCAGAGCCGAACATTACCAGAGCCTTGGATGGTGTGACCCTCTCCATAGAAAAGGGCGAATTTGTAGCCATCGTGGGAACCTCCGGCAGCGGTAAATCCACGCTACTGAACATGATTGGCGGGCTGGATGTACCTACCTCCGGTCAGGTGGTCGTGGATGGCAAGGAACTGTCCAAACTCAAAGACGAGGAACTGACCGTTTTCCGCAGAAGAAAAATCGGCTTTATCTTCCAGAACTACAATCTGGTGCCGGTGCTGAATGTCTTTGAAAACATTGTGCTGCCTGTGGAGCTGGACGGAAACAAGGTAGACAAGAAGTTTATGAAAGAAGTTGTTCAGATGCTGGGGCTGGAGGATAAGCTGAACAATATGCCCAATAACCTCTCCGGCGGTCAGCAGCAGCGCGTAGCCATTGCCCGCGCCTTGGTGTCAAAGCCCGCTATTGTTTTGGCTGATGAACCCACCGGCAACCTGGACAGCAAAACCAGTGCCGATGTGCTGGGGCTTCTGAAAACCACAAGCCAGAAATTCCACCAGACCCTTGTGATGATTACCCATAACAGTGAGATTGCCCAGCTTGCCGACCGCATTATTCGGATCGAGGATGGTAAGATCGTGCAGTAAAGGGGGCGGAACTATGAATGACATTCTATTTGGCAATAACAACAAGGCTGTCATCAAAAAGCTGGCAAACCGCAGTTTCCGAAGCAACAAAATGAGGAATGTGATTGCGGTCATTGCGATTGCCCTGACAACCTTTCTCTTTACGGCAGTCCTGACCATTGGTATGGGAGCCAGTGGGACGCTGGAATACAGCATGGCAAAGATGATTGGCACTGGTGCGGATGCGCTGGTACAGGGTCTTTCCGAAGAACAATTCCAGCAGTTAAAAGAAAACTCCATGTTTGAAAAGGTGGGCTGTTGGGTACCTATTGAGATTATGACCAACACCAACCGGATATTTGTGGAAATTGATTACGCAGATCAGCCTCAGTTGGAGCTTCGGATGCAGACGCCGCGCACAGGCTCTGCTCCCCAAAAAGCAAATGAGGTTTTGGTTTCTGCCAATATACTGAAGGATCTGAACATCGAAGAAAAAATTGGGGCAGAAATTCCTATCGAATTTAAGAATCGTCAAAGCGGCCAGATGTATCATTTTGATATGATTGTATCCGGTATTTACGACACACCAAACGAAAAATCGGAATCAGTCATTGTTTCCAAAGCCTTCATGGAAGAAAATCCGGAGATGATGAACGAAATTGCCCAAGGGCGTGAGGGTTGTGGCATTTATGATGCTGATGTGATCATGCGGGATAGCTCCATGATAAAGGAGCGCATCTCGGAGTTTGTCCGCAGCATTGGCGGTAATCCAGACGATAGAAGTGCTGAGAATTATGTCCGTGTAGCCCCCAACACTTTCCTCTCCAACAACAGCGGCGGCTCTATCATGTGGCTGGTAGCAGGTGTATTTGGCGTCCTGTTCATGTTCTGTGGGTATCTGCTGATCTACAATGTATTTGAGATTGCAGTTACCAACGATATTCGGCAGTATGGCCTGCTACGGACGGTGGGGACTACTTCCCAGCAGATCAAGCGTTTGGTCAACCGGCAGGCGCTGTACCTGTTCCTGATTGGAACACCATTTGGCTTGCTTTTTGGCATCCTGCTCGGACGCAGTATTCTGCCTGCGGCACTCCAGATGTTTGCTGCCGATTATAGTGGTAAAAACATTGAGGTCAGCACACTTCCATATTGGGGTATTATCGCAGGTGCGATCCTATTCTCAGGACTCACGGTTTATATCAGCACCAGAAAGTCGGTGAAGAAAGCCTCCCGTGTGTCACCTATCGAGGCTATCCGCTATGTAGAACAGGATGCGGTTTCCATAAAGCGGAAAAAGACAAATACCGGGGCAGTTATCCCTCGCATGGCAAAGGCAAATCTTCAGCGCAATAAGCGCCGGACGGTCTTTATTGTGATTTCCCTGACTTTGAGTATTGTCCTCCTGAACTCGGTATTTATCTTCAGCGGCAGCTTTGATGAAGATGTTTATGTCAAAACCCATACCAAAAGTGACTTTGCGGTTTACAACCCGGACATTCAAGCCGCATGGGGAGATGAATTTGGACACAGCTGCACTGTTTCAGAAAAATCAGTAGAGGAAATTGAACAGCAGCCAGGTGTAATGAACGAAGTCCGCCTATACCGTAACACTTTTGAGGATGATCATATTGCCTGTGATTGGGGGCCTTCTTTCTCGATTGATAATAGGGATAAATATGCCTATGTACTTCCTGATTCATTAAATCTCGGCTGGATTGAGTATGGAGAGGATTATGCTGCGTTGACTGCGGATAACCTTCCACTTGGAAATGTGTATGGTTTCTCTGAAAATCTCCTGAACAAGATGGACATTATTGAGGGTGAAAGCGATGTGTCTGTCCTGAAAGAAAAACTCTGGAATGGCAACAATGTAATTTTAGTAAGCCACTATAACGATAAGGGAGAATTAAGCGGTGGTGCGGATAATACCTATTATTTTGGCCTGTCGGTTGGAGACACCATTCAGTTTTATGAAAATGGAACTCCGACTGAGGAGTTTACAGTGATTGCCAAGGCTGCTGTTACGAGCAATGAAATGACCTTGACTGCCGGTGGCTCTAATATTGCAACAGATGTTGGTGGACCAAAGATCTATATGTCAGAAAATAATTTCAAAGAGATTTATAAAACCCCTACCTTGTACGGCTTCCTCTTTGATGTAGAGGAACAGTATCAGAAGGATATGGAGAACTATCTGATGCGGGACACCGATGTTTCCTATAACTCTATTTTAACGCTGAAAGCTAATGTTTTAGGCATTAAAAATGTTGTCCTGCTGGTTGGCGGAATGATAGGTGCTGTATTTGCTTTGGTGGGCCTGATCAACTTCATCAATCTGGTTATGACCAATATCGTTACCCGCCGTCATGAGTTTGCCACTATGCAGAGCATTGGTATGACGAACCGGCAGCTCCGAAAAATGATGATTTCGGAAAGCTTCTCCTATGTGCTGCTGGCAGGGATTGTCGGTACACTGGCTGCGGCGGCACTTGGCATGACATTGCTAAGGGCTTTTGTAGAAAACGGTCCTACCAGTATGATGATGACATTCCAGATAACCTTGTTGCCTGCGCTGATTATGCTGGTTCTCTTTCTGGTACTGGCGTTTATCGTTCCGGTTGTCGCACTCCGGCTCCTTAATAATCGGAGTGTCGTAGAGCAGCTTCGGGTAAATGAATAACAGGCGCAGCCATATCAAGTGAATACTTCCTGCGCCGTCGTATGCGGCTGTGGGACACGGAAAACCGGGGGATTTTTCTCCCGGTTTTTCAAATGTCACAGGTTCGTGACATTTGAGGCCGAATTTAGCGGAAATTTTTTGTGGCTCGTGACATTTCTGTGAGGTTTGTTCGTTACAATGGGTCTAAGTTAAAGAAAGGATGGTGTTCTCTATGAGCATTTTGCAAACGACTGAACTGAAAAAATACTACGGCACAAAGCCGAATATCACAAAGGCCCTGGATGGTGTGAACCTCTCTGTTGAGCAGGGGGAATTTGTAGCGATTGTTGGAACCTCTGGCAGCGGCAAATCCACTCTGCTAAACATGATCGGCGGGCTGGATGTGCCTACCTCCGGCAAGGTCATTGTAGATGGACATGACCTCTCTACATTGAAAGACGAGCAGCTTACTATCTTCCGCAGGAGAAAGATCGGCTTCATCTTCCAGAACTACAATCTGGTTCCGGTGTTGGCGCCGGGAGATCACGACCATATTTTGTCGGGAGTATTTAACCAATTTTTGTCGGCGAACTCCCGAGCCAGTTGAATAAACAAAAAGAGTCCCAACCCAGCACTTATAAATTAGTTGTTCTTTCATTACTGTCAGCTCAACTGTAGATATCCTAACAGTTTCTTTCCGCGGAAACTTTCAACACGCAGCTTAAACACAGTGGCATCGTCGAAGATGCAGTCCAGCGTACACAGCAAAGTAGCGTCTTCCTCAAAATCCTCGTACCAGAGGGCCGGGTTCTTGTTGCTGGTGAAGATCATATTGAAACTGCCTTCTTTGTTGTAGCGCTGGTCAATCAGGTGAAAGAACAGCTCGGTATTCTCCTTGTCAAAGGCACGGTGGCCAATCTCGTTAATAATCAGGCAAGAAGGGGGCACAAGACCATTGAGGCAGGAATCGGTCTTTCCAGAACGTCTGGCTGCCGTGAATCGGTCCTGGAGTTCAGACGCCCCGATAGCCATTACCATTTTGCTCTTTCATCGCTATTTCTTTCCGCTGGGTTGTTACACTTTTCGGTGTACAGGATTTAAAAGAGCATCGGTAGTGGCTTTATCTTTTCCGACTAGGTGTGACTGAGAACTCCCGACACTTGAAGGTTAGTTTTGCCCGACCCGAATACCGGTGCTAAATGTCTACGAAAACATCGTGCTGCCTGTGGAGCTGGATGGAAACAAAGTAGACAAGAAGTTTATGAAAGAAGTAGTGCAGATGCTGGGGCTGGAGGATAAGCTGAACAATATGCCCAACAACCTCTCCGGCGGCCAGCAGCAGCGTGTAGCCATCGCCCGCGCATTGGTGTCAAAGCCCGCTATCGTTCTGGCAGACGAACCTACCGGCAACCTGGACAGCAAGACCAGCAGTGATGTGCTGGGGCTTTTGAAAGTAACCAGCCAGAAATTTCAACAAACTCTTGTAATGATTACTCATAACAATGAGATCGCCCAGCTCGCCGACCGTATTATTCGGATTGAGGATGGCAAAATCGTACAGTAAAGGGGGCGGGACTATGAATGACATTCTATTTGGCAATAATAATACAAAAACCATCAAGCGGCTGTCTAAACAATATTTCAAGAAGAATAAGGTTCGTAATCTGGCGGCGATTCTTGCGATCGTTCTGACAGCATTTTTGTTTACATCCATCACTTCACTGGCATTTAACATGGTATCCTCCATGCAGCTCTCTATGCAGATGCAGAAAGGCAGTAAGGCAGATGGAACCTTTGGGTACATGACCGAGGAACAGTTTGAGCAACTGAAAAACAGTGATTTTGTGGAGCAGGCAGGTCATCGGCGGACGATTGGATATGCAAGCAACGCCCTGGGTCATTCTGTTGAATTAAACTATGCTGATAGCATACAGCAGGAACTGACATTCTGTGTGCCAACGCATGGTTCAGCACCGGAAAAGGCAAATGAAATTGCTACTACCGAACTGGCTTTGAAAGCCCTTGGTGTGGAACCGGAGATTGGAGCAGAAGTTCCTCTGGAATTTGAACTTCGGGGAAAAACCTACCATTATGATATGGTGCTTTCCGGTTGGTGGGAAGCAAGCAACGATATGGTCAGCGTGGCGGTTCTCTCAGAGCAGTTTGTAAAAGATAATCCGGATGTGGTGAAAAATACCCACGCAGTGGATGGAGAAATCTCAGGGGTTACTTTTTCTGAAGTTGTGCTGAAAGACAAGACGAACATTCAGGAGCAGATGGATAGCTTTGTCTACTCCATCGGCGGCAATCCAGAGGATATGTCTGCCGATAACTTTATCCTCTCTGTTGAAAACCAGATGGGAAAAGCCATGATTTCTCCGGAGTCCATCTTATTTGCCGTAGTATTTGTGCTGATGTTTGTATTGTGCGGCTATTTGCTGATTTATAATATTTTTGATATTTCCGTTATGCAGGATGTTCGGCAATATGGCTTATTGAGGATGATTGGTACTTCTACACGGCAAATTAAAAGCATCGTCAATCGGCAGGCGGTATGGCTGACCCTAATCGGTCTGCCGATCGGTTTAATTGCCGGGTTCTTTGCAGGCAGGGCGTTGCTTCCGGTAGTAATGCGAATTTTCAGTTATGAGTATTCTACGGCAAGTTTGCAGGCATCGGCATCTCCTATGCTATTTGTTATAGCCGCATTGTTTACGATTTTGACAGTGTTTATCAGTACCCGCAAACCGGCCAAAAAGGCATCAAAAGTATCTCCCATGGAGGCAATTCGTTATACGGAGCAGGATGATTATAAAAAGAAAACGGTTACACGAATCAGTGGAGCAAAGCTCTCTCACATGGCATTTTCTAACTTAGGACGTAACAGACGCCGTTGTGTATTCATTGTTGTTTCTATGCTTTTGTGTATCGTTCTGTTCAACTCTATTATCATCGTGACACAGAGTATGGATGAAGAAAAGTGGATTACCCGCACAACAAAAACAGATTTTACCGTCTACAATTCGATTGCAGTCAATGTTCAGGAGGGCTTTAGACATCACGAAGATGCACTTCCACAGCAAGTAGTAGATATGATCCGTGAGCAGAACGGTCTGGAAGAAGAACGGTATCTTTACCGTAACACCGTAGATGACGGTAACGTGCTTGTGGATTACGGCTTTGAGGGACTTACTTGCACAAATACTTTTGAATATGAAAATGGGATTAGCAAGTCTTTCGGGAATTATGCGCTGAATACTGCCCCGGATGCAGAAAATCTTTTCTTTGGAAATGTCTATGGCGCTTCCGAACATTTTTGGTCTGACATGATGATTTATGATGGTGAAACAGATCCTAATGTACTGAAACAGAAAATGCTAACCGGAGAATATGTCATTATCGGAAACCGATTAGACCGACTGAGTGGTGGCCCGAAAACAACATCCCTGTCAGAGCAGTTGCAGATCGGTGATAGCATTTCTTTTTACAGGGATGGTGAGTTAGTCAAAACCTGCACAATTCTGGCAAAAGCCTGCACCGTTGGGACTGAGGACGAAACGCCGACAACAACTACGGCTACGATGCATATTGGCGGCGATGCGCCTTTTGTGTATTTACCAGACACCGTATTCAAACAGATTTACACGACCCCGACCCTGTTGAACTATGGATTTAATATGGATGCTTCTCTGCATCCGCAAATGGAGGACTTTCTGAGCAGTTATGTTGAAAAGAACCCCTCTGTTACCTATACCTCAACAAAATTACTGAAAGAACAATTAAATTCTGTTGCAAGTATGGTTTTAGTTGTAGGCAGTCTGATTGGCTGTATTATGGCTTTGGCAGGACTGATTAACTTTACCAACATGATCATCACCAATATTATCACCCGCCGCCATGAGTTTGCGACTATGCAGAGTATCGGTATGACAAATCGCCAGCTTCAAAGGCTGATGGTTTATGAAGGCGTTTACTATGCCGCTGGTGCAGACATCATTGGTGGAGTGGTTGCGCTGCTGCTTGCTGTGACGGTGCTGAAAAATGTCTTGAACTCGCCATCTATGTGGTTCTTTACTCTGCACATTACATTGGTTCCAGCTTTGGTCATCGGCGTGCTTTATCTGTTGCTGGCTGCGGTCATTCCGCTGATCGTTCTCCACTTCTTTAACAAAGGAACTGTGGTGGAACGATTGAGGACTTCGGAATAAGAGTAATTCTCTTAATAACCATGTAAAAAACAAATCAAAAAGGTACTTGATATTGCGCTTCATTGCTTTTATCAAGTACCTTTTTTCATGCAGTATCATATAAGCGTGGATTCGTTATATTTGGTGTGGTATCTTTAACTATGGGAAACTCCTCAGTCAAAGCCTGACGGCTTTGCCAGCTCCCTCGGGGAGGGAGCCTTTGGCAAAGAGGAAAAGCTTTACCGTACTGCCAAGGGCCCCATCTCTGAGGGGGCTGTCACCGAAGGTGACTGGAGGAGTTAAGCTCCCCCTCTCGGGGGAGCTGGCGAGCGTATGCGAGACTGAGAGGGTTTTCTCTTGAAGAAATCGGCAGAATAGTGTATTATATAGTATTATGGAATATATAGGCACTTTGTGCCTTTGACAGGGGGAAAACATATGGCAGATAAAAACTTTCTGACCGACATCATCGACGCTGATCTGGCCGAGGGCAAGATCAGCGAGATCCATACCCGCTTCCCGCCCGAGCC
>ENA-OZKJ01000862-OZKJ01000862.1-human-gut-metagenome-genome-assembly--contig:-NODE-862-length-9823-cov-3.658681_pt1 | contig 9823 bp, 6 predicted proteins | sample MGYA00244824_ERZ653760 | MGnify/ENA primary metagenome ERZ653760 (study PRJEB26926, sample SAMN06165255) | human gut metagenome | biome: ENVO:00009003; feature: ENVO:2100002; material: ENVO:00002003...
CGAGATCCTGAGATGTCTCGTGGGCTCGGAGATGTGTATAAGAGACAGGGAGAATATACCCTCAGCCGCCGAATGATGTTAAACGTAAATGTCGAATGTGGCAGTGAAAATAAGTCATATACTGCGCTTAATGATGTTGCAGTAACAAAAGCTGACGATTGTAAGATAGCCGATTTTGAGGTGTCAAAAAACGGCAGACTTATTTCTTCACTTCGTGCAGACGGCGTTATACTTTCTACAGCCACAGGCTCAACAGCCTATTCAATGTCAGCAGGCGGACCGATAATCGAACCTGAAATGAAGTGTATAGAGTTCACACAGATATGTGCTCACTCGCTTTTTGCAAGATCTATGATACTTTCAGAGGACAGCGTTATGAAAGTCAAGTGTCACACTAACAGTGGCTCTCACGCAATCGTCAGCGTTGACGGTAATAATGTTTTCAGACTTTCGGCAGAGGACACTGTGATAGTATCAAAGTCAAAGTATTTTGTTGAAATCATAGATATAAGCGGCGGCAGCTTTTTCTCGTCAATAAACAAAAAGCTTATGCAGCCGTTGAAGGAATCAGCGGAGGACGGCATATGAAAAATCAGCGTCAGAATTTGATAATGCAGATTGTCAAAGACGAAAATATCGGCACTCAGGAGGAACTTCGTGAAGCGCTTAAAAGGCATGGTCTGAAAGTCACTCAGGCAACAGTTTCAAGGGATATAAAAGAGCTTTCCCTTGTAAAGACCATTGGTTCAGACGGCAATTATAAATACAGCCTGCCTGCACTCAAAAAAGATATTGCAGAGCAAAACAATGGTATTTTCGGCATAATTTCAGACGCAGTTGTGTCGGTGGATCATGCACTTAACACTGTTGTGGTGAAATGTCATACGGGCATGGCACAGGCGGTGTGTGCAAAGCTTGACAAGTTAGGGCTTGACAATATTGTTGGTACGCTTGCAGGTGACGACACGATATTCATACTTATGCGGACAGAAAAAGATGCGTCCCATATGGCAGAGGAACTGAGATCCTTTATTATTTCTTAAACAGCAGAGGAATGATCTAAAATGTTAAGTGAACTTTATATTGAAAATCTTGCCGTGATAGAAAAGGCAACTATAGATTTTTCTGATAAGCTTAATGTTTTCACAGGCGAAACGGGAGCAGGTAAGTCCATACTTATAAATGGAATAAATGCTATCCTCGGTCAGCGTGTCACTAAGGATATTGTGAGAACAGGCACGGACAAGGCTGTTATTTCAGCGTTGTTTACTGACATTGGGGACAATGTTTTTCAGGTACTAGACGAGCTTGGCATAAGTGCAGAAGACGGACAGCTTTTTCTTACCCGTGAGATACGTTCAGATGGTGGAAGCGTTGCAAGAGTTAACTCGAGAGCGGTGAACGTCTCCGTACTTAAAGCTATTGGAGAAACGCTTGTAACTATCCATGGACAGCACGACAATCAGATACTCATGGCTCCTGAACGTCATATAGAGATACTTGACAGTTATGCCGAATCGGAAGCTCTTATAGAAGATTATCACAGCTCTTTCAGAGAGCTTCAAAGCATTGCAAAGAAGATAAACAAGATAAAAACTGAGCAAAGCAAAAAAGAGTTTCGCATGGCTGAGCTTGCTGATATTGTCGAGGAGATAAATGCGCTCAACATTCATGAAGGCGAGGATAAAGAGATAGAAGCAGAGCTTAACATCTCTAAAAATGCTGTTGCAATCTCTGAGGCTCTTTATATGGCAAAACAACTTCTTTCGGGCGATGATGACACAGATGGTGCAGTGGAGATGACGCAGAGAGCTTCAAAATCGGTTGAGGGATATACTGATATAATGACTGAGATATCGCCTATATATGACAGACTTAGTTCTGCGGCTATTGAAATGGAGGATATTTCCGAGGAGATAGGCTCACTTCTTGACAGCCTCGATATCGACCCGAAACGTTATGATTACCTTAATCAGCGTTCTGATGAACTCAGGCGTATCATGAAGAAATATGGACCTGAACTTGATGATGTACTGACTACTCTTGAAAATTCACAGAATGAGCTTGATGAACTGAGCGGAGCAGAGCAGAGCTTAGACGAGCTTAATAAAGAAAAGGAAAGACTTCTTGCGGAGGTATCAAAGAAAGCCAAAGCACTTTCAGACCATAGAAAAAAAGCAGGAGAGCGGTTTGTTTCTCAGGTAACAGAGGAGCTTGAATTTCTTAATATGCCAAAGGTCAAGCTGGTGGTTCAGCAGAAAACGGGCAAGCTCACCATAAATGGCATGGATAGCATAGAGTTTCTTATTTCTGCAAACCTGGGCGAAGAGCCAAAGCCTATTGCGAAGATCGCTTCAGGCGGTGAGCTTTCAAGAATAATGCTTGCACTGAAAAACGTAATTGCAGAAAAGGACTGTATCGGCACGCTGATATTTGACGAGATAGACACAGGAGTAAGCGGCAGAGCGGCTCAGAAGATAGGTATAAAGCTGAAACAGATATCTCGCCTTAGGCAAGTTCTTTGCGTGACCCACCTTGCCCAAATGGCTGTTATGGCGGATAATCATTTGCTTATTGAGAAAAATATACAGGGCGACAGGACAGTTACAACTGTTAGAACTCTCGATCATGAGCAGAGAAAGTATGAGATAGCAAGGATAATGGGCGGTGAAAATATCACAGAGCTTATGCTTGAAAATGCTGAACAGTATCTTAAAGACGCTGACAATATGTAACACAAAGTCCCTGATGATTTGCGGGGACTTTTTTTGTGAACGTACATTTATTATTTATTGTTGTAAAATTCATAGTAATGTGGTATAATAACAATCGGTAGGTGATTATTTGAAACTTGAACATATAAACGTCAAAGAAGCCGTGAGATATATGGGAATGGGCAATAACAAGCCAGACGAACGCACGGCTTTGTTGATAGATGAATGTGAAAAAGAGCTTTTGAAGGTCATTGAGCCTAAATTTGTGTACAGAGTGTTTGATGTCGCTCATAAAGAGAACGGTGTTGAGGTCATCGGTACTCCGTTGTTTCTTGGCGGCAATGATATATGCAGACACCTTGAGGGGTGCAGTAAATGCGTGCTTTTTGCAGCGACTATTTCTTCGGGCGTTGATAGAAAGCTTCGTGCTTATGAAGCAGAGGACATGGCTAAAGCTATGATAGCGGATTGCCTTGCAAGTGCGGCTGTTGAGCAGGTATGCGATATAGTTGACAACACTGTGAAAGAAAATCTCAGCGGATATAATCAGACATGGAGGTTTTCTCCTGGTTATGGCGATCTGCCTATCAGCGTGCAGAGAGTTTTTCTTGACGTACTCAATGCGCAGAAATTTATCGGGCTTAATGCAACTGAAAATAATATACTGACGCCGAGAAAGTCTGTTACGGCGATAATCGGATTGTCAGAAAATGAAATATCAAAGGGCAGACGTGGTTGTGCCTGCTGTAATATGAGGGAAGTCTGTCAATTCAGAAAAAGAGGAGATCATTGTGGATTTTAGAACATTACTTAAAACAAAAGAATTTGTCATACTTGACGGAGCAATGGGTACGATGCTTCAGGCAAAGGGACTTGAAATGGGTGGCACTCCTGAAGCCCTTAACATAGACAAGCCTGATTGGCTGGTGGACATACACCGCCAGTATATAAACGCAGGTTCAGACATTGTTTACGCCAACACTTTCGGTGCAAACAGACACAAGCTTGAAAAGTGCGGATATACTGTCCAGCAGGCTATTCCTGCGGCTATAAAAAATGCTAGAAAAGCCTGTGAGGGTACTGATACCCTTGTTGCTCTTGATATCGGACCTATCGGACAGCTTTTAGAGCCAACAGGAACGCTCACGTTTGAAGAAGCTTACGATATTTATAAGGAGCAGATACTTGCAGGAGCTGAAGCAGACCTTATCGTTTTTGAAACAATGACAGATCTCTATGAACTTAAAGCGGCTGTTCTTGCGGCAAAGGAAAACAGCGATCTTCCTATAGTCTGCACAATGACTTTTGAGGAAAATATGCGTACATTTACGGGCGTTGCCATAAGCTCCATGGCTTTGACTTTGGAGGGTCTGGGCGTTGACGCAATCGGTGTGAACTGCTCATTAGGACCAAAGGAGCTTTATCCTGTTGTGGAGGAGCTTTGCAAGTGGACAAATCTCCCTGTTGTAGTAAAGCCTAATGCAGGACTTCCAGACCCTGTTACAAATGAATATAACTGTTCACCTGATGATTTTGCAGAGTTTGCAGAAAAGCTTATCCCGTTGGGAGTTAAGGTGCTTGGAGGTTGCTGCGGAACTAACCCTGAGTATATCAAAAAGCTTGCTGAAATGCTCAAAGGCAAGAAACACGTCAGCGTGCATAATGATATCCCTGCCGCTTGCTGTTCACCGACACATACTGTAGTTATAGATCAGCCAAGAATAATCGGTGAGCGTATCAATCCTACTGGCAAGAAGCGTTTTAAAGAAGCGCTGCTTGCAAACGATATTGACTATATCCTTGGTCAGGCTATCGAGCAGATACACGCAGGTGCAGATATTCTTGATGTAAATGTTGGTCTGCCAGGAATTGACGAAAAGAGTATGATGGTCAAGGCTGTAAAGGCTTTGCAGGGCGTTGTCGATGTGCCTTTGCAGGTGGATTCAACTATACCTGAGGTGCTTGAAGCGGCTCTGAGGGCTTATAATGGCAAGCCTATCGTCAATTCTGTAAACGCTGAGGACAGCTCAATAGAAAACGTACTGCCGTTGGTAAAAAAATATGGCGCGTCGGTCGTAGGACTTACGCTTGACGAAAACGGCATACCAAAGAGTGCTGACAAGAGATTTGAGCTTGCTAAAAAGATACTTGATAAGGCGCTTGAATACGGCATTAGAAAAGAAGATGTGTATATAGATTGTCTTACTCTTACCGCTTCTGCGGAGCAGGAAAATGTTATGCAGACAGTAAATGCAGTGGAGCGAGTAAAGAACGAGCTTGGACTTAAAACAGTTCTCGGTGTATCGAATATCAGCTTTGGTCTGCCTAGCAGAGAGATAGTTAATCACAACTTTCTTATGATGGCGCTCACAAAGGGTCTTGACCTGCCGATAATGAATCCTAATATTGATTCTATGACGGCAACTGTTCGTGCTTACAAGCTTCTGACAAACATTGATAAAAACTCTGTTGACTTTATTTCTCACTACGGTGGAGAGAAAAAAACTGCTCCTGCCGCAACAGGCGCAAAAGCTGAGATAGACTTGCCGTATGCTATCGAAAACGGTCTGAAGAAAGAAGCAGCTGACCTTACTGCAAAGCTTTTGCAGGAAACAGAAGCCATGAACATTGTCAACGATATGCTTATCCCGGCACTTGATAAGGCTGGTGCAGAATTTGAAAAGGGCAAGCTTTTCCTGCCGCAGCTTATCCAGACAGCAGGCACTGCACAGGCTTGCTTTGAGGTAATAAAAAATTACATTCTGTCAACGGGTGAAAAAAGCGTTTCTAAGGGCAAGATAATCCTTGCAACAGTAAAGGGCGATATCCACGATATCGGCAAGAACATTGTAAAGGTACTTCTTGAAAACTATGGTTATGACGTTATTGACCTTGGCAAGGACGTTGACTATCAGACAGTAGTTGATTGTGCAATAGAAAATGACGTACATCTTATCGGCCTTTCTGCGCTTATGACAACAACTCTTGTGAGCATGGAAAATACGGTTAAGCTTCTTCGTGAAAACAATGTTGACTGCAAGATAATAGTAGGCGGTGCGGTGGTAACGGCTGACTATGCAGAGCAGATAGGCGCTGACTATTATGCAAAAGACGCAAAAGAGTCGGTAGATATCGCAAGAAAATTTTTCGGAAACTGAATAAAATAACTATGACCTCCCATAATCTGAACAACAGATATTTATGGGAGGCCATTTTTAATGAAAAAGTTTGTTACAGCTATCATCATTTCATTTGTCATTACAGTAAGCTCTGCAGGCATCAAAGCCGCTGCTTTTTCCTCATCAAACCTTGGGGCAGCATTCGTTTTGAGCAATGTTATGTCAGATGAAAAAAACGATAAAAATGGCAGTGGTATAACTGTCATAGACGGCAATAGGGAAGATATAAAGTTTACTTTTAAAATAGCCGAGATAATTAAAAGCCTTTTTAGTTAAGTGTACATTTAATTGTACTTGTATCAAAAGTACGATTGACTTTTGAGCCTTGCCGTGTTATTATATAAATATCAATCATAACGGAGGCTCATTCAATGGTAACAGTTATAAGCGGTGGCTCTCACAGTGGACGTGACAAAGTTTTCATAGATAAGATCAAGTCTGCTGTAAAAAACGGCGAGCAGGTCATGGTCATAATACCAGATCAGTTTTCTTTTGAATATGATAAAAAACTGTATGAACACCTTGGTGCGGCAGATTTCAACGTCATACAGACTGCAGGCTTTAACCGTATCGCTGAGTTCACAGAGAAGCTTTATGGCGGTAGGGCAAAAGAAAATGCCGATGATAACGTCCGCACTATCCTTATGTATAAGGCTGTCAGACGTCTTAAGCAGACCAAGGATATCCGCTTTTATAAAAAGAGTCTTGAAAAGGGCAGTTTCTTAGCCGAACTTAACGAACTTGTGAGCCAGTTTCGTGAAAGCGGAATAACACCACAGGATCTAGCTCTTGCCGCTGAGAAGCAGAGCGGCTCTCTTGCCATGAAACTTTTTGATATCTCAAGGCTTTATGATTTTTACATGGATGAGCTTGAAAAAGCAGGAATGCAGGATACACTGTCTGCAATGGCAAGAAGTGTGGATCAGGTGAAGAAAAATGGATATTTCCGTGGAATGACAGTTTTTGTTGACGCTTTCAACGATTTTTCCTTTGACGAGCTTAAAATGCTCGACGCTTGTATCGCACAGTGCAAGAGTATAACGTTTTCTCTATGTATCGACAATGAAAGCATTAGAAGATATGCAAATCACCCTTTTGCTGATACTCTTAAAACGTTGCAACAGATAACAGATATTTCCGCTGATCATAATTACAAGGTCAACACGGTAGAGTGTCGTAACAGCTCATTTAGAGTCCCTGAACTTGAATATGTGAGCAAAGAGATTTACAACACCTGCAAAAAGCCATACGTCGGAAAGTGCGAAAATGTTTCTGTTATATCAGCAACGGATATTTACGAAGAAAGTGAATTTGTCAGTGGAAAGATATGGGAACTTATCAGAGAAAAAGGATATAAATTCAGTGACATAGCTTTGCTTGCAAGAAACCTTAAAGATTGTGCTTACGTTTTTGAGGGTACGTTTGACAGATATGAGATACCATATTTTTCAGACTGCAGTGACAGTGTTTCTTCATCATCTCTGGTGAGGTATATGAACTCGCTTTTCAAGTGCTTGCTTTCAAGAAAATATTCCACGGACAATATTTTGAAATACATAAAATCGCCGCTTTTTCCAATGCTGAATATCGAGATATCAAATCTGGAAGACTATTGCATACGCTGGAGCGTTGAGGGTGATATGTGGCTCAGCGATTTTACTGTTGCAGGTGATCTCAGCGAAAAACAGCTTGAAAAAATAAACTGCTCAAGACGAAAGATAATCGAGCCTTTTGAAGCATTTAAGAGCAAACTTGTTAAAGACGTTACAGCAGGGGAACTGTGCCGTGGGCTTTATGATCTTCTTGGCAGCATTGAACTTTCTCAGCAGACCTTTTCTGTAGTAAAAAAGGCAGGAACTTCGGATAACGAAACTCAGCTTGAAATGGCAAGAGGATTGAAACAACTTTGGAACTCTGTTCTTTCGGCTATCAAATCCGTCTATGACTGCATGAATGACGAAGTTATCTCCCTCAGACAGTTTTATGAGCTTTTCAAGCTCATGCTTTCGCAAATGAGTGTTTCACGTCCTCCGCAGAAACTTGACTGCGTAAGGATATGCGACCCGAGCCATTCAAGGCTTGAAGGCGTAAAGGCTGTCTTTCTTGTTGAGGTGAACGACGGCATATTTCCTGCGTCTTTAAGCTCTGGTGGACTTATCACAGAAAATGAAAAAATGATATTAGAGGGAAGCGATATTCATATCTCACACAGCGCAAGAAAATCTTTTCAGACAGAGAAGCTTGTGTGCTACAACGCTTTTACCCTTGCAGACGAAAAGCTCTTTGTGCTTTATTCAGAATCTGACCTTGTAGGAGAAGTTCACCGCCCCTCTGCACTTGTTTCTGAGCTTAACGGAATGTTCGGCCAAATTAATACCAAAGCTCAGGATATGGGGCTTGATTTTTACTGCACTTCTTTCAGAACAGCTTACTATAAATATATGGAACATTCCCGTGATAAAAACGCTACAATTTCTGCGATTAGGTCTGTGTTGGGGTTATCGCAGGAATATGCCGAGAAACTTATGCGAACAAAGAATCTTCATGAAAACGGTGACTATAAGCTTGAAGAAAAGACCGCAGAAAAGCTTTTCATGTCAGAACAGCCTGCAAAGGTCTCGCCTACTCAACTTGATACATATTATAAATGCCCGTTCAATTATTTCTGTAAGTATGGTCTTGGTCTCAAAACTGTCAGAAAGGCAGATATCGACGGGCTTAACAGGGGACTTATCATTCATCAGCTTCTTGAAAAGATAATGCGTAAAGATGATGACGGCACAGGCTTTGACAATGCTTTCCTTACTCTCTCAGATGATGAGATAAAAGAGTATATCCACAAAAACGTTACCGAATATATAAAGGAAAGCCTTGGTGGAATGTTCGGAAAATCTCCGTCATTTGTATTTTTACAGGAGCGTATGGAAAGCAATATCCTGCATATCATTCGTTTTATGCAGAATGAGCTTCTTCACTCAAAATTCAGACCTGCGCTTTTGGAATACAAAATAGACAAGTCCGAAGGAGAAGACAGACTTATCATAGACGTAAACGGCAGAGATAAGATAATCCTTACGGGAATTATCGACAGAGTTGACGTTTTCGAGGACGAGAATGGTGAAAAATATGTGAGGATAATCGACTATAAAACAGGCTCTATTGACCTTAAATATTCAATGCTCTACAATGGCCTTAATTTGCAGATGTTCGTGTATCTTACCGCTTTACTTGAAACCAAAAATCCAGTGAATATAGACGGTGGATTGAAGCAGGCTGGTATCGTATACTACACGCTAGGAAACAAGCCTAAAACATACGAGCAGACAGCCGACGCTGACGTAGAAGAAGCCGAGAGCAGATCACGGCTAAACGCTTTCAAGCCTATAGGAAAAGTCGTTGATATAAAGGCTGTCACTGAAGCTTTCAGCTCAGAAGAAAATTACGCCTATGCGCCTTTTAAATATTCTAAAACCAACGGCATTTCAGGCACTATTCCAGACGGTTTTTTTACAAAGCTCAGAGAATTTGCTATAGGCAAAGTGGCACAATTTGGTGAACAGCTTTGCCAGGGAAACATTCAGGCAAGACCTGTGGCGGAAGCCTGCAAGCACTGTGATTTTCACGATATCTGCGGCAGGATAAACCAAGAGGACGTTACAGACGTGAAAGACAGCGTTTATGAAGAAAAACTTATGGAAGAACTAACTGACAGAAAGGAGAAAAGATAATTGGCTGATACAAAATGGACCAAAGAGCAGGAAAGAGCCATTAGTGACCGTGGCAAGGGCATTATAGTTTCAGCGGCGGCAGGAAGCGGAAAAACCACAGTGCTTATAGAACGAATGATACAACTTCTTTCTGATGAAAAAAATAAAATACCTGCCGACAGACTTCTTGCAGTAACATTCACAAAAGAAGCCGCTTCAAACA
>ENA-OZKJ01000864-OZKJ01000864.1-human-gut-metagenome-genome-assembly--contig:-NODE-864-length-9811-cov-4.237905_pt1 | contig 9811 bp, 8 predicted proteins | sample MGYA00244824_ERZ653760 | MGnify/ENA primary metagenome ERZ653760 (study PRJEB26926, sample SAMN06165255) | human gut metagenome | biome: ENVO:00009003; feature: ENVO:2100002; material: ENVO:00002003...
ATGCCCTCTGTATAGTTGACATAATCTGTCCGGCGTCAGTTGCATCTACTTTCTTCCGTATTTGCGACCATTATAGCAAATCTGTTTTTTTCCTATAATGTACAGAACTTTTAAAATAACTGGACTTTTCTACAAATTTTTTCAGACTATTGACATCGGCAATCGGTCTGCGTATTCTGAGAATATACAGTCGGTATCGTACCGGCTGCAAGGACAGAAAACCTACAAATGAAAATGGAGACTACTATGGAAGAGATGAAAACCATTTACCAGGTAGAAGGAAAATTATGCAAAGACTTTATCGGTCAGATTTCCTACACCGTCTGCCTGGATCAGACTTACGGAGAACTGGATATTGAATTTTCTTTTGGACCGCAGCACTTCCGCCCGGAAGATGTGACCCCGGAACTGAAACAGCGCCTGCTTGACTACTGTAAAAAAGAATACGGTATGGAAGAAGGCACACCGGAGGAATGGGAAGATGCCGTGTATCACGGTATGAAAACCGAGATTCATACCATGGCAACCCTGAATGATACCTTCATCGGCAACATTCACAGACAGCTGACAACCCGACACATGCATTTTACCGCAACAGAAGCTACCGAAGGATGTATCCCACAGTCAACCATCGAGGGTGTATTAAAAGTAACCATTCTGGTATTTTCCGTGCTACTGGATAACACCAACTACCTACTGACGGTACGCGCACGTTAAGGGAGGAACTTTTTATGTATAAAAGACTGGAATTACACAATCATACCAATGAATCCGACGCAGTATTTACCTGCAAAGAACTGACGGACTTTATGGTGGCAGACCAGGTGGATGCCTTCGCCCTGACTGATCACAACACCATATCCGGACATTGCAAAATTAAAAATTATCTGAAAGAGCATCCACAGCCAATCGACTTTATCCCCGGCATGGAATATACCACTTATTACGGACACATTCTCTGTCTGAACCTGACCGAGTATGTGCCGTGGGAAAATATCAACAGACACAAGCCGGAACTTCTCTTCCGGGCTGCCCGTAAAAAAGGAGCTCTGGTCGGCGTGGCGCATCCATATTCCTTCGGATGGCCGTTCGCACAGGGCTGCCGTTTCGAGATGACGATCACGGATTATTCCTGCTGTGACTTCATCGAGATCTTCAACAACCCGGAACCGCTTCACGAAGTCAATGAAAAAGGAGTAAAACTGTGGGAAAATCTGGTGCTTTCTGGTGAAAAACTGGCCGCTACCTGTGGCATGGACCTTCATGGCAACAGCACCCTGCACGGACATTACTCCACCTACATCCAGGGCGAACCGCACGGCGATGTCTGCCAGGAACTCTCCGATGCGATCCATAACCAGTGTACCTGGGTATGCAAGGGACCTCTGCTGGAAGTACATAACGATGGAGAAGCACTCACCTTCACCATCCACCAGACCGGAAAACCTGGATACGAACCGCTCACCGGGGATGATTACAAGATCACCCTACGCACCAAAGATCGGGTCATCACCTGCAACGTCTCCGACCGGATCCCGCTGGCTTCTTTTGCAGAGCATGCTATTATTATCCCGATGCTTTTCGAGAAAGAAACCATTATCGAAAACCTCGTATGTACAAGCCCCGTGATGCATCTGTAAGACAGCATAATAAAAGCTCCCTGTCAGTTTTTGACATGAACCTGTCAGGGAGCTTTTTTATTATGCTGTCTTATTTTTCATTTTTTTCTGGGATATTCCGTCTGTTGCAAGAATTTCTTTCTTCCCCAGCATGCACACCACCAGTGCCAGGAATGTCATCACTATCTAGCTCTTTGCATCTTTCCCCTGACCCTTATACACAATAACATTGTAAGTGGCACTCCTTATAATCAGAATATACCATAATAGCATAACGAAAAACACCGGAACCCTGATCTCTCAAGTGTTCCGGTGCCCCTGCCAAGGAGTCGAAGCGACGGGATTCGAACCCACGACCTCTGCGTCCCGAACGCAGCGCTCTACCAAACTGAGCCACGCTTCGTCAATGCAAGTGCTATTATATTAATAAAATCGCAGTTTGTCAATAGATTTTTTCAAATTTTTTTAATTTTTTCGAATATTTTCTTCTGATGGTCATATACATTATTGAATCTGGTTTTACGGAGGAAGGATTTTGGCTGGATATCGGCGTTTTATCGCATATGTATATGACTATGAAAGCGGAAAGAAAGGCAGCAATTGCGGATTTATTAAAGTTGAAGTAAAAGATCAGCAATGTTCTGTTGAGATTCATCTGCATTGTCCGGGGCTGCCTGAAAATGTAAAATGCAATATTTATGGATTTACACGAAAGGATGGCCTGATCAACGGAATTCTTCTGGATACCTGCGAGACAGAAAAAGAAACTGTAGAATGCCTGATCATAACAGATGCAACAGATATGAATGACTCCGGCGTTGCAATGGGTAAGTTGGGCGGAATGATCATTACTTCAGATACCGGCGGATTCTTTGGTACTGAATGGGACGATCAGCCTATACGTCCGGAGAATTTCCATGAAATAAAAGCTATGCCTGCCGCAGATATTCCTGAATCTGTGAAAATCACCTCACAAAAACCCGAAATTCCGGCAGGTATGGTATTACAGGAAATGCCCGAAGAACTTGAAGATATTTCAGAAAAACCCGAAGATACCTCGCTTACAAAAGTTCCTGACGATTCTTTATCAATTGAACCGTCTGCCAACATTCCGGCTCAGGAAACATCTGATAACAAGCCAGGAACAGAGTCATCCTATATCTCAGATAATACTGTTGAAGATTCCAATAGTTCTGAAAATGCCGGCAATCCTGTCCCGGAAAGAAATGCAGAAAACAGAAAAACCTCTGCCGAATTTTCCCCCTTCTCCGATGGCGAACTGATTTCTGCATGGAAGATACACCTTGATGACCTGAAGCATTTTCCGCGGCATTACTGTGCACTGCGCAATAACCGTTTTCTCCAGTATGGGCATTATAATTTCGGATATTTGCTTTTAGGACAAAGAAATAACGGACAGTATATCCTCGGCGTTCCCGGCGTTTATAATCAGCAGGAACGCTTTATGGCAAATATGTTTGGCTTTCCTTACTTCAAAGAAAGTGGCTATATAGAGATTCCAAAAATGCGCGGCGGTTACTGGTATCGTTTAATCGATGCCCCGGATTCCCACAGATAAAATCGTCTTTTGAAGAATCTTCTGAAAATTCTGAAGTTCGTCAAAAGTATAGCTTCCATATCCAGGCCTGAGGACTCCGTCTGAGTCCTTATAAGCCTGCAGATAATATTCTTTCGCTCCTGCCAGCCACCCGGCGATTTCTTCAAAATCCTTCTGCGTATGCAGTTCCCGTACTACTGTTGTTCTGAATTCATAGTCCAGATTCCCATGCAGCAGAAAATCTGCTGTCTCAAAAATACTGTCCATATCAGGCTTTTCTATTCCGGTCAGATTTCCATAGTTATCCGGACAGGCTTTGATATCCATAGCTACTTTATCGATCAGTCCGGCTTCTGCCAGATGTTTTACAATCTTCGGACGTGAGCCATTGGTGTCCAGTTTAACAGCATAGCCCAGCTCTTTGATTTTTCCCAGAAATTCCTCCAGACCATCTGACAGTGTAGGTTCCCCTCCTGAAATGCAGACCCCGTCCAGAATCCCCTTTCTTTTTTTTAAAAAAGTCAAAAGTTCCTCCTGACTGTAATCCGGCTGTTCTCCGGGAGCCACAACCAGTATACCATTCTGACAGAACGGACAGCGGAAATTGCATCCACCCAGAAATATAGTACTGGCTACCTTTCCCGGATAGTCCAGCAATGTCGTTTTATTAAAGCCACAGATTCTCATTGTTTGTCTCCATTCCAATTATATTTTACCGTATATAAATCTGATATATCATTTTATCATCAGGCATCTTAATCCTCAAGTTAAACCACCTATGTTATAGCAATCCGGGCAAAAATCCGAAAAAAAGAACCCTGTTTTACCAGAGTTCTTAATCACATTATTGTTTTGTTATCAGTTCAGCTGATAAACCTCAGCAGACTGAAGTCCGAAGCTTAATGCTTCTGAATGGCTGTCGCAATAAATATCAACGTGTCCATAAGGTGTTCCCAGATCCTCTACTGTGTATACATTTCCATTGATCAGAAGCTGTGTTCCAAAGGGTACTCCCGCCATAGCCACAGTACGTCCTGCTGTCGGAACTGTTCCGCTGGCCGTCAGGTTACCTGCTGTACCGCAGCACTGTGCACAGTTGCAATATGCAGTCAGTGTAAAGTTACCAAGGTATTTTCCCTGACCGGAAGAATTGTCTGAGGATGCCTGGCTGTCCTCTGATGCAGAACTGTCAGATGTATCTTCTGATCCACTGCTGTCAGAATCTTCTTCATAAGAATCCTCTTCGTTCTCTTCGTATGTATCTTCATCATCAGAATCCCCTGAATCTTCAGAAGTATCCTCAGATCCTTCAGTCTCCGAAGAATCCTGACTGTCCGAAGAGTCTTCCTCATATGAATCTGTATCTTCTTCATAATCATCAGAACTCTCTTCTGCATCCTGTTCCTGTGCCGCTGCCGCCTCTGCTTCGGCCTGTGCCTGCGCTGCCTCTCTGACTGCTTTTTCCTCTTCTGCCTGCTGCACAAGCTGAGCAATGCTGTTATCTGCATTGTTGATTTCTGCAGTCAGTGCTGCTGCTTCTTCCTGGCTTGCGCTGATCTGGCTTACATAGGAAGAGATGTTATCACTTGTGCTTGCTGCAAGATTCTGAACCTCCTGCTGTTTGGCCGCTCTCTCTTCAAGAAGCTGATCAATAGCAGCCTTCTCTTCCTCAGCAGTTGTTTCCTGATCTTTGATAGTGTTCTGAAGGTTCTCGCATTTCTCCAGCATAGTCCTGTCATACTGGGAAATCTTCGCAACACTCTCTGCATTGTTGAGGAACTCAGAAAGATCCTTAGATGACAGCAAAGTCTCTAATGCAGATGTACCGCCATTCTCATACATATACTGGATGCGGAGCTTCATATCATCATATTGTTTATTTAATGCCTTCTTGGCTTTCTTTAATTCTGTGTGAAGCTGTTTCAGCTCATTCTCTTTCTCTCCGGCCTGTATGCTGAGTTCAGAAATTGCATTAGTCAGGTCTTCATACTGTGTATTCAAATCAGACAGATAGTTCTCCAGCTCCTGCTTCTTGCTCTGAAGGCTGTCAATATTCGCCTGTGTCTGGGCAAGTCCGGCTTCTGCCTGCTGTTTCTGAGCCTGCATGTCAGCGATCGCATCTTCTGTTGCATATGCAGTTGTTCCCATGGAAAAAGTAAGCATTCCGGCCAACAGTAATGAAAAAACTTTTTTCTTCATAAATTAATCACCTTTCTCGTTAATCTGAAACCCAGTATATCATATTTCGTAAAAAAATCAACACTTTTTATTAATTTATGTAATAATTACGTAACATTTTATCTTCACTAATGCTCAGCAAAAAACAGGCACTGCCCCTTTTTCAGAGACAGTGCCTGTGCTTCTTCTTATTTGTTTACAGTTCTTTATTCACCGGTTATTCCGCTTCTGCAGCTTCTTCCGGTTCCGCATCCATAACTTCCTGGAACTTGTCCAGAATGATCGTCTGGATCCTGTCACGTGTTGCAGAATTGATTGGATGTGCAATGTCACGATATTCTCCGTCTGTTGCCTTACGGCTTGGCATAGCGATAAATAACCCTTTTTCTCCTTCAATCACCTTAATATCATGTACTACAAATTCATCATCGATTGTTATGGAAACAACCGCCTTCATCTTTCCTTCTTTTGCTACCTTCCTCACACGCACGTCAGTAATATTCATGATACAAATTTACTCCTTTCGATTTACCGAATCTATCCGGCTGTTTTATTTACAGTATATATCTGTCATTTTGCTCCACGACGATCTTCACTTCACCGTCGCCGCAGTAATACGAATTTGCACGAATAGTATCCCGGCTTTCAACAATGCAGTTCTCAATATGAGTATTATCTCCCAGATATACATTGTTTAAAATCACAGAGTTCTTGATCACGCAGTTATTTCCTACAAATACGTCTTTAAAAAGAACGGAATTCTCCACCGTACCATTGATAATACATCCGCTGGCAACCAGGCTGTTCTTCACCTGTGCTCCCGGATTGTATTTTGCAGGAGGCAGATCATCAATCTTTGTCTTAATTGTCGGTTCCTGTTTGAAGAAATAGTTTCTGATCTCCGGTTTCAGGAAATCCATATTTGTCTTATAATATGCTTCTGCTGTGGAGATATTGCTCCAGTATGTGTCAATCTTATATCCATAGATTCTCTTAAGATTCTTGTAGCGGATCAGAATATCCTTTACAAAATCATGTCTGCCTTCCAGCGCAGCTCTCTCGATCAGCTCGATCAGCTGTCTTCTTCGGATAACATAGATACCTGTTGAAATTGTATTATAAGAAGAAACCATTGGCTTCTCTTCAAATTCCTCAATCCTGCAGTCCTCATTCATACGGAGAACACCAAATCTCTCAATCTCACTGGGATTATCGCAGGTAGTGCATACTACCGTAACATCTGCACGTTTCGCAATATGATATTCAAGAACCTTGTTGTAATCCATCTTATAAACGCAGTCGCCGGATGCGATCACTACATATGGTTCATGACTGCTTTTAAGGAATTCCAGATTCTGATAAATAGCATCTGCTGTTCCCTGATACCACAGACTGTTCTCTTTTGTGATCGTAGGTGTAAATACAAAGAGACCACCCTGTTTTCTTCCGAAATCCCACCATTTGGAAGAGCTTAAATGTTCATTCAGAGAACGGGCATTGTACTGTGTCAGAACAGCAACTCTCTGAATATGAGAACTCGCCATGTTGCTCAGTGCGAAGTCGATACTTCTGTAGCTTCCGGCAATCGGCATTGCTGCGATTGCCCTCTTATTTGATAATTCTCTCATGCGGTTATTATTACCACCAGCCAAAATAATACCTATCGCTCTCATTATTCGTCACCGTCCTTTGCTGTAATTACCTGTCCGCCGGCCAGCTCACCATCAGGATAATCCTCAGGAACAGTTATACCTGAGATTGCTGTATTCTTTCCGATCCTTACATTATCCGGGATCACGCTGCGTTCACCAACCGTAGCAATTCCAAATGCATAAACTGCAGGTTTCAGCACATTCGGTGCTTCCTCACCACATCCCAGTACAACATTGTTTCCAATAGTAACATCCTCGGCAATAATAGCCTTATCCATCTGTACGCCCTCACCAATGGTAGAATTGCGCATGATAATGGAATCACGGATCACGCTGCCTTTTCCGATCACAACATTTGGTCCGATCACAGAATTATGTATTTCCCCGTAAATTTCTGCACCCTCACCGATCAGACATCTGTCTGTAACCGCATCTGCCGAAATATACTGAGGCGGGATAATATCTCCCTTTGTGTAAATCTTCCAGAATTCTTCATAGAGATTAAATTCCGGAATAATATCGATCAGTTCCATATTGGCCTCCCAATAAGAACCCAGTGTTCCTACATCCTTCCAGTATCCATTGTATTCGTAGGCGAAAAGTCTTTCACCTTTCTCCTTGCAGTATGGAAGAACATGTTTGCCAAAATCACAGCTGTTCTGATCCTTCAGAGACATCAGTGCTTCCTTTAAAGCAGGCCAGCTGAAAATATAAATTCCCATGGACGCCAGATTGCTGCTTGGATGCTCCGGTTTCTCCTCAAACTCCGTAATGCGTCCTATGTCATCTGTTACCATGATACCAAAACGGCTTGCTTCCTCAATAGGTACCGGCATACAGGCAATCGTCACATCCGCTTTATTCGCTTTATGGAAATCAAGCATTACTTCATAATCCATCTTATAGATATGGTCACCGGATAAGATCAGGACATAATCCGGATTATACTGTTCCATGTAATCCATATTCTGGAAGATTGCATTGGCTGTTCCTGTGTACCACTCACTGCTGGTACTCTTCTCGTAAGGCGGCAGTACTGTTACACCACCTTCGTTTCTGTCAAGATCCCATGGAATACCAATTCCGATATGTGTATTAAGTCGCAATGGCTGATACTGTGTCAATACACCTACTGTATCGATGCCTGAATTAATACAGTTACTTAAAGGAAAATCTATGATACGATATTTCCCGCCAAAAGCAACTGCAGGTTTCGCTACTTTTTCTGTCAGTACACCCAGTCTGCTGCCCTGACCGCCGGCCAGAAGCATAGCTATCATTTCTTTCTTAATCATGCAATCACCTCTTGTTGTAGTTATGGTAACTATTCGTCAGTCTGCTGTTTCGCGAGGCACTGAACAGTTACAGGTTATGATTATTTAATTATAACACACTTTTATCTGTTAGTGAACATTATTTACAATTTTTGTTTCTCATTTTTTGTTTTTTTATGATTTTTGCACACGTTTTTTATTGAGTCTGTATTTCCACCGATATATTATTAGGCATTTTTCATATATCCAATGTCGTTTTTTGTAATTTTTTATCAACCAAAAGAAGTCCTTTTCATTTTAAGGCACAGGGAGTATAATAAACAGACAGATAAAACAGTTCCAGTAACTATGCGAATATGTTACAGTTACCGGATTTATAAAGATTTGTAAATAATTAATCAAGGAGAACATACTATGTATCAGATAGATTTTCACAAACCACTTCATATACATTTTATCGGTATCGGCGGCATCAGCATGAGCGGACTGGCCGAGATTCTTCTCGGCGAGGATTTTGTCATTTCCGGTTCCGATTCCAAATCCAGTCCTCTTACGCAGGCACTGGAGAAAAAGGGAGCCACCATCTATTACGGACAGCGTGCCACAAACATTACCGATGACGTAGATGTTGTGGTATATACCGCAGCTATCCATCCTGACAACCCGGAATTTGCCTGTGCAAAGGAAAAAGGACTTCCAATGCTCACACGTGCAGAGCTTCTCGGACAGATCATGAGGAATTATGATACTCCTGTTGCCATTTCCGGAACTCATGGAAAAACAACCACAACATCTATGGTATCTCACATTCTTCTTGCAGGAGACTGTGACCCGACCATCAGTGTGGGAGGTATTCTTCCTGCTATCGGCGGAAACATCCGCGTAGGCAATTCTGAGACTTTTGTCACAGAAGCCTGCGAATACACAAACAGCTTTCTGAGCTTTTTCCCGAAGATCAGTATTATCCTGAATATGGATGCAGACCATCTGGATTTCTTTAAGGATATTGACGATATCCGTCATTCCTTCCGCCGCTTTGCAGAGCTTCTTCCTGCTGACGGTACACTGATCATCAATGCAGATACTCCGAAATATGAAGATATCATCCGGGATCTTCCATGTAATGTGATCACTTATGGTCTGGAACATGATGCAGATTATCAGGCAGCAGATATCACTTATGACAAATATGGACATGCTTCCTTCTCTGTTCTGCGCAATGGCGTTAAGGTTGGCAGCTATTATCTGAAAGTGCCGGGCATCCACAATGTTTCCAATGCACTGGCAGCAATTGCCCTCGGTCATCTTCTTGGTCTTTCCGAAGAAGTGATCATCAAGGGACTTGGAAGCTTCACAGGTACAGACCGCCGTTTCCAGTATAAAGGAGAGGTTGCAGGGGTTACGATCGTAGACGATTATGCACATCATCCTACAGAAATTGAAGCAACTCTTCATGCCGCACACAATTATCCCCATAAGAAATTATGGTGTGTATTCCATCCACATACATCTGTCTCTTATACACATCTC
>ENA-OZKJ01000874-OZKJ01000874.1-human-gut-metagenome-genome-assembly--contig:-NODE-874-length-9712-cov-2.897691_pt1 | contig 9712 bp, 6 predicted proteins | sample MGYA00244824_ERZ653760 | MGnify/ENA primary metagenome ERZ653760 (study PRJEB26926, sample SAMN06165255) | human gut metagenome | biome: ENVO:00009003; feature: ENVO:2100002; material: ENVO:00002003...
GCTGCTCCCATTGCAAACAAGAAGAATGGAAAAACCAGATCCACCCAGGTGATTCCTGATAAACTGGCGTCGAAAGCTCTGTCCGGCGGAGGAGTTTGCGCATGATACATCCATCCGGGTAAAGAATTCCACGCAACCGTTGCCGAAAGCACCATTGTGATTATAGCGTATCCTCGTAGGGCATCTAAAGCATAAGCACGTTTAGTCATAATATCTATGGATTGATTGTTTGAATATATTCTTTGCCAAAACGGTCGGTAACTTTAACCGCTATACGAGCATCTTTATTTTTAGGAGTTGCCCGGAACATATGCTGGGTAGGTCTTGGAGTAATCCATGTATAGACCATCTTTTCCCGGTCCGAACATACCACTGATGCGTATGGGTCTAAACCTGTATATTGTGTCATGCTTCCCATCAATTGACCGTCTTCCAACCATTCCACTTTCCACAGTTTATCCCAGTTCCAGACATTAGCAATAATATCCGACGGATGCTCTTTAGAGGCCCCTGCCGGATATGAGCGAAACTGATGTTCTTTAGGATATCCGGAACTTTTATAATACCATTTCACATCGTTACCATTCACTTCGTATACACCATAACCACGCGGAGTTCCATCCAGACAAACATCCGCTTTCCACCACGTACCACAAACCGCAGCTGTATTATGTTCCATCAGATTCTCATTAAATACTACATTGAGATTGTAGTGAGTGTGTCCTGTGATAAGATGTGCCTTATAGGGTTTCAAGATCTGATGCAGTGCACCGGCATTAACCATCTGATTGCCAATCATATCATAGTTATACAAAAAAGCTTCTTGCTTTTCCGTTTGACGGGAAGGGATATGCATAATAAAGAATACGAGTGACCCTTTCGGTACGTATGATAAATCCTGGTCAAGCCATGCAAATGTCTTTTCGTCCAGATAACCCATATAAAAATAATCACGTCCGATGAAGAAGTTGTTGTCTACTACAATGTAATGGGCATTCCCTTTATTAAAAGAATAGTAGGAAGGACCAAAAGTATCTTCAAAAGTCTTGTAGGAAGTTTCATGAGTACGACCGTCATAATTCATATCATGATTGCCAACTACACGATAAATGGGTATATCCAGTTGATCGGCTCTTTTCAGGTAATCGGGATATAATTCTTGATGGTCGCCTACAATGTCTCCGCAATCGATACCAAAAACATCAGTTGTTGCATAAGAAGAGAGAAGTTGTTTGCAATCATCCACTACATACTGATAAATAGCCAGTTCATCTCTGGAAGTAACCTGTATGTCAGATTGAGTAACAAAGACATGAGAGGCATCATCTTTCGGATTCTTCTTTAAATTAAAATTATAGTTTTGCTTTTTAGAATGATCGATTGGTAAATAAAAAGAAGGAATAGTCCCTTTCCGGTCTGTCAGATAACCTGAAGGAGTACAAATATACACAAAACGGCTGTCTCCCAAAGTTGGTATATTATACTTTCCAGAAGCATCAGTTTGCACACATATACGGCCATCGGTAACCATTATCCCCTGTATCCCCTTACCTTCGCAGGTTACTTTACCTTTGATGATATGAATCGAGGCTTCTGCCTGAACTGAAAAGTTCAAGCAGAAGCACATTAAAAGCAATAAAAAAAAGTGTAGTTTATTTGTTCTCATATTGAGGTGTACTTTGTAAATTTATCGAATGATTTCTTTTGCGTATTTCTTATAGATTTGCCGGGCTAGTTTTATTCCGTCACCACCTTCGTTATAGTTGATTCTGTTACTCGGATTTACCCATTCGTTTTCATACATCCGTGATTCATTAAAGAAGACTTCCTCATCAAAAGCCTTCTTCTTTTCGACAGCTTTAATCACTTCATTTATAAAACGATCCCACCGGACAGAATAATACTGATTGGTTAGTCCTGCCCATGACCGATTGGCGTAGTCGGTCAGGTGATAGCTATCTCCCCAAATGGTAATCAGAGAACGGGCATTCATCTCATAATAGTTTTTAGAAGCGGCATCGTGTCCCATATCGCGGGCGTCAGTGATCCATTTATTCAGAGAAAAGGTAGGATGACAGCTAACGAGCTTATCAAGATCAGCAAGAATTTCTCTCATTTTATCCCCTCGGTTTTTCATCATCATTATATCTCCGGCTTCATATGCAAGAGTAAACTCATCACGGACTACATTAAAATAATTTCCTAGAACTTGTCGTCCAATATTAACCAAATCAAACTCATAGCTATCCCGTTGACAGTCTTTTACTAACAATAGTAATCTCCACGCTTCAACTAAATCTTTGGGTTGATATTCTATTGTCGGCTTGGTAGTCCAATGTCCATTTCCCTTTAAACAAGGACGTGCATTGGTAAGTGTGCCTTGCCCTACTTGTGCCGGCTGGATATACACTTTTTCTGCCAGTATTTCCCATGCTTTTCTTGCTTCGGGAGACACCTTGCCAGTCCGTCTATCTGCCAGTTTTAAGAACCATTCTTTGTCTGTCTGACCGCTATTCCATGCTTTATCAAGAACAAATTCATACATAAACTGATTCAGGTCTATGCCTTCAAGAGTGGAACCAACTCCTTTAAGATTGCTGCCACCATTTTTTAAAGCATCTGCCAACCGTTCACTTACCAATTTAACTGGCCCTGACAAGAAAGAATTTCCTCCGAAATTGCCTAAATAACACCAAAGATAGGGTTGCCCGAAATAACTATCAGTCTGTTTCCATATTTCTGTATATTCGCAGAAGTAGTCTAATAGAATCAATTTGTCTTGAGGTACAGAACGAAGATAGGATTTTATACGTGGAGTAGTCCAATGCTTGATGTCAGCATAAAACAACCATGTCATTTGTAGCCATATTGCTTTCGGATCTACAGCAGCCACAGACTCGTAGATATGTTTAGCCATCATTCCTAAAGAATCGGCATCCCATGAAGGAGGATCTATTTCATTGAACGGATCGATGCCATAGATATGGTTTGTGCCATATAAACGAGTCTGTTCGGTAAGATATTCTTTTTGTATGATCGCATACAAAGAATCCATAGGGTTAAGGAAAGTGCAACGATATTGATCGGCGAATCCTCCCCATTCGCTTACTCTGGATGTTTTTATATTGGGATAGACCCGTTTCAACGCTGCCGGTACATGTCCGGCAAAAGCCGGTAATACAGGTTGCATATTAAACTCACGTTCACGGGCAACGATCTGTTCCTGTAGCTCTGCCTGACTTGACAGCCACTCTTTGGGTAAGGGGCTTTGCCAGCCGTCCAAATTACACATTCGATGCCACGGAAGATGTGCAGGTCCTGTAAAATAGCCACGTATTTCTTCATCTGTCAATCCTAATTTACTCCAGACCTTATACCAGATGGCTTCCTGACCAGTAATAGCAAGAGGCATATTAATTCCGTTTAGAGCCATCCAATCGATGAAATGTTCCCAATCACTCCATTTCCACCAAGTCATTGAATACCCGAACGTACAATAGTTTAGAAAGAAACGGGTTGGGACATTTGCCTTAACAGTGACTTCTGTTGATATGGAAGGGAGAGTTTTAGGTAATTCTATCGGATCATCCTTATACCATGAAATAGTGGTCAGACAGTAGTTTTTCAAATAATGATTCAAACCTACAGCCATAGAGTTGGCGTTATTTCCGGAAATAATAATTTTATTCCCTTCACTTTTGATGGTAAAAGTATCTGTAGAAGTATCATTCAACAGACGAAAATCAAAAAATGAAGCCTGTTGAGGAAACAACCGTTGTGTCATTTTACGCATGGTAGTGATATTTGTATCTTCCGCGCGAATTTGGCAGATGACAACAAGAAAAAGGAGCACACTAAATATTTTCTTCATAATCATATTATTGTTTGATAAAACGAATAGCACATCCACCGCTTGTTGCCAGTTTGACATGAAGCGTATCAGAAGCCGTTACTGTTTTTTCTTCATATTTAAAAGAAGTCGGATTTGTTTTCCATTCTGCATCATCACTGTCAGCATATATTTGAGCAATATACTTTACCTCCGTCTCTAAAAAACTTAAAGGAATGTCCAACTCTCTTGCATTTTCGTCAGTGATGCAACCCACATACCAATCGCTAGAGTTGCGATCTTTTCGTGCAAATACGGAATAATCACCAATTTTCGCATCTACGACATAAGTTTTATCCCAGTCGGTAGGTACATCCTTAATAAAATCAAACGCTTTTATCCCTTTATAATTTTCTGGTAAATCCGAAGCCATCTGTAAAGGGCTGTAGATAACAACAAAGAGTGCTAATTGCTTGCAAAGCGTAGTATTGACACGTGTTCCCGGATATGCCTCGTTAGCAAAATTGAAAGTTCCGAATGTAAAATCCATAGGACCGGCTAATCCTCTGGTAAAAGGAATAACAGTTGTATGTTCCGGAGGATTTCCTCCATCGGGAGACCACGCATTGTGTTCCTGTCCGCGTACACCTTCTTGGGTCATAAGGTTGGGCCAGGTACGTTCAATACCGGTAGGCATAACAGGCTCGTGGTTGTCAATTGCTATTTGATATTTGGCAGCTGTTTCTATTACTTTCCGGTAGTGACGTACGCCATACTGACCGTCATGAGCTTCTTTAAAATCCATTAGGCGATTTACATATCCTGTTTTTACAACATGTACTCCATATTGTTGATAGAAAGCAAAAGCTTTGTCCAGTTGGTTCTCATAGTTGCGTGTAGCAGCTGCCGTTTCATGATGTCCGATCAGTTCCACACCTTTTTCACGGGCATAATCTGTAATTGCTTTAATATCGAAGTCCGGATAAGGTTTGGTAAAGTCTAAAGAATCACCATGCTTCATCCAGTTTCCTTCCCAGCCGACATTCCATCCTTCAACTAAAACACCGGAGATACCATTCTCTGATGCAAAATCTATATATTTCTTTGTATTGGCAGTAGTTGCGCTATGTTTAGGACCATAATACCATGTTCCTTTACCCAAATGCATTTCCCACCATATACCCATGTATTTTCCTGGCTTTATCCAGGAAGTATCTTTAATTTTGGAGGGTTCGTTGAGATTCAACATCAAATAAGATGTAACCAGATCACCCGGTTTATCAGCAATAACAACTGTTCTCCAAGGGGTAACAAATGGAGCTTTGATATATGCTGCTACTCCATTAGACCAAGGTACTAACGAAGCACAGAGGGTGGCAGAATCCTTGACTGTCAGATTCATTTTAGGATAATCTGTCAGATTGGCTTCGTGAATGGTAAGATACTTTCCTTCCGCTGTTTCCATTGTAAGAGGAGTACGTACGGTGTCTAGTTCGTTAATGGGAGAGAAGGTTGCTATACACTCATAATACGGATCGGATGCAGGAATCCACCAGGCTTTGTGTGTACCTGACATTCTAAATTCTGTTTCTTCACTCATAATCACTAATGAATCCATGGATTCCTGTTGCGGGAATTCATAACGATACCCAATACCATCATTAAACAGACGGAATATTACATTAAGTTTGCGCTTTCCGTCTGTTTCTTGGAGTAGTACCTTCAATTCATTATAGTGATTGCGTACATACCGGCTCTCTCCCCAAGGTTGTTCCCAAGTCTCGTCTAAAGAGGAACGTTCGGTACCTTTAATCACAAAGTGGTTTAAACTATCCTCATGTTCCAGAATAAATCCCAGTTTAGAAGGGAGTATCATAGCGGCGTTTTCTTTGTTTACTGCGTATGATATTGTATTATCATTTTCTGTGACTGTTAGTTGTATTTTACCATCCGGAGATTTTAGTACCAGATTATCAGTCTCGTTACAAGCTGAAAGGAGGCTGGTGATTCCCAGAATATAAAATACTCTCCTTAATACAGTTAATCGATTCATCTTCTTTCCTTTTTTATGTTTTTGCTTATTTAGATTGCTGCATTTTGCGGGTATATACATTACCACAATGATCTGTAACTTCTACTCTTATTTCGGAATCCTTCGTTTCAGGAACCGCATAAAACAAGTGTTCGGTAATGTCCGCTCCCAAATACTTGTGTTTGAATGTAGAACTGTTTTTCTCGCAGTATTCATAAATAGCAGGATCGTATCCGGAAAAACGGGGCATTTCCCCCTTGTCAATACCATTTTCATACCATTTCACTTTCCAGGTTGAATCGTAATTCCAAACATTTGCTACAACTGCCTCCTTTTTATTACGACTGGCACCTACCGGATAAAGCTCGAATTGATAATCTTTGTCTTTTCCTACACATTTGTAATACCAATTGACTTTACCTCCGTCAAACTCGTAAACGGCATATCCGCCTGGAGTTCCGTCACAAGCCCAGGGAGCTTGCCAAAACAGTGTTGACAAGGGAGCATGTACATGTTCGTAAAGATTGTCTGCCAAAACATAATTTTCATTATAGTGCTCATGCCCCGACATGATATGGGTATTGTAAGGTTTTAGCAGCTCATACAAATGAGAACGGTTGTTCATGACTTTCATAGTAGACTCTTTTCCCCATTCTTTCCGACGTGCTTCTCTTGAATATGTAGGAATATGCATGGCAACTACTACTGTAGATCCTGGAGTGACTTGTTTCAAATCCTGTTCCAGCCACTGAAGCTGCTGCTCGGTGAGATAACCAACATATAAATAGCTTTTTGCAATAAAGAAAATATCATCAAGAACAACATAATGTATATCTCCTCTATTAAATGAATAATAAGTGGGACCATAATAAGATTTGTAAGTAATACGGGCATGTTCATTAGAACGTACGTTTAAATCTAAATCATGATTTCCAATTACATAGAAAAAGGGAATTTCCGTTTCAGCTATTGCATCTATCATGGGCGCAAAATAGCTGGGCTTTTTATTGATGTCACCGATAATGTCTCCACAGACTATTCCATAGGCAGGAATCCCCTGATAATTAGTTGCCAACAGTTCTTTTACATCTTTTGAAGCCTGCTGTACTTGTGGCATTTCTTCATCGAAATAAACTTGTGGGTCAGCCCATACCACCAAAACGTGCTTTTTGTTGTCAGTAGATGATGGTGTCAGTTCAAAATCAATATGCACTTTTTTTGAAGGTTGAGCAGGTACTTTTTGAAAGAACGCAGGAACTTTACCTTTCATCGGAATATTATAGCCATCAGGAAGGGTGATGTAAATGTATTCTGCATTAGAGGTACTTGATATGGAATATTGTCCCTTGTCATCCGTAAGGACAATTTGTGTACCATCTGTAACAGGTACATTAGCAATTCCCTTACCTCCGGACAGTACTTTCCCATAATAGACCACGGGAGTAGTGATTGCCTGCACACTGAAACAGGAAAAACTCCATTGGAACAAGCTTAAAAGCAATAATAGTCTTAATTTCATTCTTTAATCCTTTCTATTTTAATCAAACGTGTGAGAGGCTTGTTTATTTTATATATTTGAGTTATCAACTGGTCTATTTCAGCTTGCCAGGCTTCACGTATCTGTGGAAACATGGCTTGGGTATAATTGGTATATAAATACTTCACTAAATAGTGACTTTCTCGCTCCGCTTTGGCAGCATCAAGAGCAGCTTTATTATCTGCGAAAAGTAATCCTCTATGCTTAAAAAAGACATACTGCATAGCCATATACTGTCGTAAACGTTTTTCTATAGCACATCTTTCCTCGTTCAGATACATGATAGACAGGCTCTGTTGGTATTGGGGCGTGCATGTTATTTCAGCCAGATTAATTCCTTTACTCAATTCATTGCCGTCCCAGCGTCCTATTTCTGTTCCATCAATAGTCACTCGGAAATTGCCATGCAAATCGGTCACTTTCATTATTTCCTGATTCATTTCCTGCATAAAGGGAACTTGTCTGACAGCATCCCGGGCTGTACCTTTTGTTCCCCAACGAGGAATAGTGTCGACAGGAAAGGGCAAAGAACGGGATAAATAGCTGAAAGATATTGTGTCATTTTCATTCTTTATATGAGATATTCGGCAGTTTCGCTCTTCCATTGCTTTCCTGTTAGTGGCATTGATTTGGAAAGAAGCGATTTCCTGTCCTGCAAGTCCCTGTGCTTTCAGGAATAAGTATGCCATTACCATATGACCGTCTTTATCAGGATGAATCCGGTCACCGCCACAGAAAGTAGCTGTAGAATCAGATAGCTGAATCTGCTTATTCAACCCGCACATCACAGTATTGAAATTGACAAATCCCCATCCTCGCTTTTGGGCAACTTCTGCTTGCATTTCAATAATTCTTTTGATCGTCTCATTCTTTCCATGTAAAGTTTCCACTCCTTCCAATTTCACATTCTCATCATAAGGAGAAGAACCCAAAAGTACTACGTTTTTTATTTTCTTGTCTGCAAGAATCTGCTGTTGTAGTTTTCCAAACTCTGTGTTAGCGTATTCTACCTGTTTATTCGCGTACTTATCATATCCGGGCTTATTATATCCGTCATATCCGGAATCATTCATTCCGAAGGAACAAACCAGATAAGTTGGCTTTTTAATTTTAATATCTGAATCGAAACGAAAAACCATGTGGCTTGCACAATCGCCACCAATTCCTCCATTATAAATACGAAGAGGCAATTCGGGGAAATGCGTCATATAATACAGCCATATATAAGAATGATAATGGCCTCCTTCCGTTATACTATTTCCAAGAAAGACAATTCTGTCATTGGCTTTAAATGATGGAATTTGCTGTGCACTTACGGGAAACAATAAAATGCAACAGGTATATAATATGAATAGTATTTTTTTCATTGCTCAATCTTTTTATTCAATAGGAGTCAGAATTGCTGCCCAACCACCGCCTTTGGCCATTGTGACATTGATCGAATCACCTTTTGAAACTATTACCTCTTCTGTTTTAAAATCCGATGCATAAACATCTGCATTCACACCATCTTTGAAAACTTCCATTTTATATTTGTCTGCCTCAAGAAAGTTCAGTTTTACTTCAATGCTGCGGGCATTCCAGTCTGTCAGGCCTGCCAAATACCAATTCTTCCCATTTTTACGAGCAATCACCAATTGTTCTCCGATTTTGGCTGTTATCGCTTTGGTATCGTCCCAAGTGGTAGGTATACGGGAGATAAAGGAAGCAAATTCAGGAGCTTTATAATAGTTTGAAGGAGAATCTGCTAACATTTGTAACGAGCTTTCATACACTACATATAAGGCTGCTTGATGGGCACGCGTACCTAAACTGATCGGATGCACGAAATTGATGTAAAAATCTTCTGCTGTCGCATTGTTTACTGCACCAGGCGTATAATCCATCGGACCGGCTACCATTCTAGTGAATGGAAGTATCAGGTCATGTACCGGATTAATATCTCTTGAATCTTTATCGTGCTCTAATCCCAGTACACCTTCAAAAGTCATCACATTGGGGTATCTCTTTTGTAAGCCGGAAGGTTTGAAAGAACCATGAAAATCAACGAGTAATTTACGGTCCATAGCCGCTTTTCCTACACGCTCGTAGAAATTAACTATATATTGATCCGAACGTTGCATAAAATCTACTTTTATACCTTTGATTCCCCATTTTTCATAAACATCCAGAATTTCGTCCAATTCTTTATCAAGTGGGTTCCATAAAGTCCATAATACAAGACCTACATTTCTTTCCTTTCCATATCGTACCAGTTCCGGTACTGTCTCTTATACACATCTGACGCTGCCGACGAAGCTAGAAGTGTAGATCT
>ENA-OZKJ01000886-OZKJ01000886.1-human-gut-metagenome-genome-assembly--contig:-NODE-886-length-9631-cov-7.174708_pt1 | contig 9631 bp, 6 predicted proteins | sample MGYA00244824_ERZ653760 | MGnify/ENA primary metagenome ERZ653760 (study PRJEB26926, sample SAMN06165255) | human gut metagenome | biome: ENVO:00009003; feature: ENVO:2100002; material: ENVO:00002003...
CTTCTAGCTTCGTCGGCAGCGTCAGATGTGTATAAGAGACAGAATCTATGAGGAACAGTTCCATGACCACAGTTATGGATTCAGACCAAACAGATGTGCACAGCAGGCAATCCTAACAGCATTAGACATAATGAACGATGGTAATGATTGGATTGTAGACATTGACTTGGAAAAGTTCTTTGACACAGTGAATCATGATAAGCTGATGACCATTATAGGACGTACTATCAAGGATGGAGACGTTATCTCTATTGTAAGAAAGTATCTGGTCAGTGGAATCATGATTGATGATGAATATGAGGATTCCGTTGTGGGAACACCACAAGGAGGAAATCTCTCGCCATTATTGGCAAATATTATGCTGAATGAACTTGACAAGGAAATGGAAAAGAGAGGGCTTAACTTTGTGAGATATGCAGATGACTGCATTATCATGGTCAGAAGTGAAATGTCAGCTAACAGAGTTATGAGAAATATTTCACGATTTATTGAAGAAAAACTGGGGCTTAAGGTCAACATAACCAAAAGTAAAGTGGATAAACCACAAGGACTTAAATATCTTGGATTCGGGTTCTACTTTGATTCAAGGGCACATCAGTTTAAGGCGAAGCCACATGCAAAATCGGTAGCGAAGTTTAAGAAGAGGATGAAAGAACTCACATGTCGTAGCTGGGGGGTTAGCAACAGCTATAAGGTGGAGAAACTTAATCAGCTAATAAGAGGGTGGATTAACTACTTCAAGATAGGTAATATGAAAACGCTCTGTAGAGAAATGGATAAACATATCAGATATAGACTCCGAATGTGTATCTGGAAGCAATGGAAAACTCCGCAGAATCGTATAAAGAATCTGATGAAACTTGGAGTTGATAAGGATACGGCTTGGATTACAGCATATACAGGCAGTCGAATAGCGTATGTGTGTCAGCGTAGAGTTATGAATTTTGCAATAAACAAAGAAAGACTAACCCGATTTGGATTAGTCTCAATGTTAGATTACTACACCGAAAGGCGTGTCACTTGTTAAGTTGATTGAACCGCCGTGTACCGAACGGTACGCACGGTGGTGTGAGAGGTCGGGAAATCACTCAGATTTCCCTCCTACTCGATCATATTTAATAAGATTTTCTTCTTCGTGTAATATTAAATGTGTCGGCTGTAAAATTAACAAAAATCTAATTGGATTTTCATTGACACATATAACACCTTACAATATAATAAAAGCAAATATATAGCTTATAAAGGAAGTTCCTTAATGACAAAAAAAATAACCGCAATATTCTTGGCATTGTGCATGGCAATTTCCGTTTTGCCGATGACCATTCAGGCGGCATCAAAGCCCGATATTAAAGTTGGCGACTATGTTAAAATGGGCGCGTATAACAATGCCTCAATTCTTTGGCGATGTGTAAGCATTGACAATAACGGACCGCTTATGCTTGCAGACAAAATTGTTGACACCCTTGCATATGATGCCAAAACAAATGACAACAGCAATTCAAAATCACACAGCAGAAGCTATAAGCGTGATGATTACGGTTCTAACTATTGGAAAGACAGCAATATGCGTTCTTGGTTAAATTCGACCGCAGCTGAAGGCAAAGTCGATTGGCTTTGCGGCAACCCTCCGAAAGACGGATATGTAAGCGGTGTGGGAGCGTACAACGAAAAAGCGGGTTTTCTCAACGCTTTTTCAAAATCTGAAATTGCGGCAATGAAAACCGTTACCCAGCGTTCTCTCGTTTCTCATCCCGAATACAACAAGGGCATAGTTGATAGAGACGCAAATTCGGATTTGTTATACTACACCGATATTTCGGAAGCGGTGGCAAACTACGACAGTTCATATTTTGAAACTACAACCGAAAAGGTTTTTCTTCTTGATGTAAAGCAGGCTAATGCCGTGTGGAAAAATCTCAAAGGTTATTATGTTGCGTATAATAATGACGGTATGGCTTGGCCTTATTGGCTTCGCACTCCTGTTACCGATTGCAATCACGATATGCGTTATATCAGTTCATCGGGTCAGGTCGGTCGTTATGCTCCGTGGTATTCCGATTTGGGCGTAAGACCTGCATTTTATCTCGATTCCGAATATTTTGTTACAACTTCCGGCAGCGGCTCACAAAGCAGTCCTTATATCGGCTCTGCTCCAAATAAGCAAGAGGATGATTATACAATTTCGGAACCTGCCGAGGACGCAAATCCCGATTGGAATGTCAGCACCGAGCAAAGCATTCAGCTCACCCTCGGCCCGTGGTATTCAAATGACGGAAAATATTCTAATCCTACCATCCCTGTTTATACCATCCAAAAAACACGCAGCGACACGGAAAATATGGTTGTTGTCGTTTGCGGCGAGGGATACACAAAAAGTCAGCAGGGCAAATTCATCAATGATGTCAAACGACTTTGGCAGGACGCTATGAAATATGAACCGTATCGCAGTTATGCCGACAGGTTCAATGTTTACGCTCTTTGCACAGCTTCCGAATCGACTTTTGACAATGGTGGAAGCACCTTCTTTGATGTTATAGTCGACAAATATAATTCGCCTGTTATTTCTAATAATCTCCACGGAAGTCAGTGGAAAAATCATATTTTTGAGAGATGTATCGGTCCTGAATTTATCGAGAAAATTCACGATGCTCATATCAAAAAAAAGTGTGATCCAAACACAATTCCGTCCGGTTCGGAATATGAGCCTTATTATTATGTTCACGATTATATTGCTCAGTTCGCTATGGTTGTAAACACAAAATCAGATTTCGGCGGTGCTTATAATAACCGTGAATACGGCTTCCATTATTTCATTTCGCCATCAGACAGTTATCGTGCGTCAAAAACTTTTGCACACGAGTTTGGACACGGTTTGCTCGGTCTCGGTGATGAATACAGTAACGGATATTTGCTTGACGATAAGGAACTTAAATCACTCAATCTTTCCTCGGTTGAAGACCCGGAAAAGATAAAATGGCGACAGCTTTTAGGTTTTAGAAACACATATACCTGCCGCAATGCTTACGGCTCAAAAATGCTTGTTTCAAGTTATGAGTGCATAATGAGAGACACAAACTATCAATTCTGTGAGGTTTGCCGTTTGCAGGGCTTCAAGCGAATGTCTCAGCTTGTTAAGGATGTAGACCTTTATGTTGCAACTCCCGAGGTTAAGGAATATACGGGCGCTTATTCAAAGCCGTCTGATTTTACCGACCTTGAAACAAGTTCATATTATAATTACACATATAATCGCAATGACCGACTTTTGAGCGGCAACAGCAAAAGCAGATTTAATACTAATATGAACGGTAAAAAAATCGAGCTTAGAACTGTTATTCAAAACATTTCAGATAAAAATGCACGACAATTAAAATTCAAAATGTGGATTAAGCACTCCGACGGAAGCGTTGCGACCGATTCATCGGGGAATCCGCTTCAAACAGTACAAACCTTTGACATTCCTGTTTGGAATGATAAGGCAAATTTCTGGCCGCTCGGTGCTTTGGATCACATCAAAAGCGACTTTAATTCAGGCTTAAAGAGTTGCTCGCTTATTTATCAAATTCCGTCTGATGCACAGCTTAAGAGCGGCGATACCGTGGCATTTCAGGTGCTCGATGAAAACGGAAATGTGCTTGCAGACGACAATACGGAAACACAGCGCTACACAACCGTTTCAATTCAGTATAAATTTGAGGACGGCTCTGAAATTCCAAACACTGCCGGCGGAACATTTACCGTGCCATACGGCACAAAGCTTGATTTAACACCGGCAAAAACACTTTATGATTATGAATTTATAAAGGTTGACGGCTTGAATAAGCCTATTGTTTCGGACGGAACGGTTGTTACATATTATTACAAAAATAAAAACGAAGAACACACTCACAATCTGACTTTGGTTGCTGCGAAAGCTGCCACCTGCACTACTGCGGGCAATTCCGCATACTACACCTGCGATGGCTGTGACAAGTGGTTCGCAGATGCAACAGGATCGGTAGAAATTACCGATAAAACCAGTGTGAAGATTCCGGCTCCCGGACATACCGCAGGCACAGAATGGAAGTCTGATGATACTAACCACTGGCATGAATGTTCTCGTTGCCACGACAAAAAGGACGAAGCGGCTCACGATTACGGTTCTGACAATGTTTGCGACACCTGCGGATATTACAAAACTGTACCGCACACTCACAATCTGACTTTGGTTGCTGCGAAAGCTGCCACCTGCACAGAGGGCGGTAAGGAAGCATACTACAAGTGCGAAGGTTGTGGCAAGTTCTATGAAGATGTACTCGGTACAAAGGAAATAACCGACCTTGCATCTTGGGGCAATATTGCTAAGATTGCCCACACCACAAAGCAAACCGTAACAAAGGCATCAAGCATAAAGCTTAAAGCAACATCATTAACATATAACGGAAAGGTTAGAACACCTAAGGTTATTGTTAAGGACAGAACAGGAAAGACACTTGTTAAGAATACTGACTATACTGTGTCTTATGCAAAAGGCAGAAAGTATGTTGGCAAGTACGCAGTAAAGATTACCTTTAAGGGTAAATACAGCGGAACAAAGACGCTTTATTTCACAATCAAGCCAAAGGCAACAAGTATTTCCTCACTTAAAGCAGGTTCAAAGAAGTTTACAGTAAAGTGGAAGAAGCAGGCTACACAGACAACAGGCTATCAGGTACAGTACAGTGCCTCAAGTAAATTCAGCAAGGCTAAGACCGTAACAGTAGGCAAGAATACAACAGTATCAAAGAAAATTTCAAAGCTTTCGGGCAAGAAAAAGTATTATGTAAGAGTTCGCACCTATAAGACAGTTAAGATTAACGGCAAATCCATAAGGATTTATTCAGGCTGGTCAAAAGCTAAGACTGTTACAACAAAGAAATAAAAACTATACCGTAACCTTTGATTCTGCCGGTGGCTCTGCAGTAACGACTCAGACTATCGAAGAAGGTCAGAAGGCAACCAAACCTGCCGCTCCTACCAAGTCTGACGATACCACCAAGCCTTCGGATGATGTTCAGAATCCGCAGACCGGCGACAACAGTATGAGTGGCTGTGGATCGCTCTGCTGTTCGTCAGCGGCTTCGGAGTTGTGACAACTACTGTTTATACTAAAAAAGAAAATCTGTGAAATAACAGATAGCTAACCATTTAAGGATGGCGGTAGCGGAGCTTCCGCTGCCGCCTTTTCCTTACGAAAAGGATTTCTTCGGAAGTCCCTTTCCGAAAGGCGGCAAAAAAAGCGCTTTGCCGATTTTCGGAAAGAAATCGAACAAGGAGAAATCAAATGGACGAACAAGAAAAAGAAATTGAAGAAATACTCAGAACATTTGACAAAGCACCTTCGCCTTCGTCAGAGAATATCACCCTTGCAGATTATGATTTTACCTATGAAATCAAGGACAATCAGCTATATATCGACTTTGTGAACGAATCGGCACATGACGCAACCTATGAGTTTAGTGTCAAAGGCGATACCCTCATCCTCATCGGCGGCGAAGGAACAATCGGCGGCACTTATGAGCTGACTAAGGTGCATGATAAAAAAGCAGACAAATAAGGACGGTGTTACGCTATTAAAAAGGTATGGAAAATCTTGATTTTATCTGTATGTATAACTGTTTTTTCTTTATCTGCATATCACATTTATGATTATTGGAAAGAAACACAGGACAGTCAAAGACAGAATGATGTGCTGATTGATAAAGCGGTAGAAACCGCACCACAAACACAGCAAACGGAGAATGGACAAACAGAATCTGCGATAAAGCCTGTTTCTGAAACTGCACCAATTACGGTAGACTTTGAGCGTTTGCAGGAAGAAAACAAGGACATTATTGCTTGGCTCTATTGCCCGGATACCGAAATCAACTATCCGGTAGTACAGAGCAAGGATAACGAGTATTATCTTCGCCGACTGCTTGACGGTACTTGGAATATAGCGGGAACGCTTTTTATGGATTACCGAAACGCCGCCGATTGTTCTGATCTGCATACCATTATCTACGGTCATAATATGAAAAACAACACGATGTTCGGCTCTCTGCCTAAATACAGTAAGCAGGAATATTACGAAGAACATTCTGTTTTGTATCTGCTCACACCAAAGCAGAATTATAAAGTGAAGCTGATCGCCGGATATGTTACACCGTCAGATTCAAAGGTGTATGAATTTGAGAAAACGAAAGAGGAACGCAGCGGACTGCTGAAAACAGCGCTGGATAATTCCTTGTTTACCTCCGGGACAACTGTATCCGATGAGGACAGACTGCTTACACTGTCTACCTGTTCCTATGAATATGACAATGCTCGTTTTGTACTGATGGGTATTTTAAAAGAAATCGGGTGAAATTTACTGTAATTTGCGGTGAGTCTGTTCGAGAAAGGATAAATGTATGGAAGCAAAACCAAGAATACTATATCTACTGAAAATCTTGTTGGAGCGTACTGATGAAGAACACCCGCTTTCTACAACGCAGCTCATCGGGATTTTGAATGAGGAATATGGGATTTCTGCTCACAGGACAACCATAACGAAGGATATAGCAGCTCTTGTGGAATATGGACTGGATATTGTAACCATTCATTCGACGCAAAGCAAGTATTTTGTAGCCAGCCGAAAGTTTGAACTGCCGGAGCTGAAACTGCTGATAGATGCAGTAGAGTCATCGAAGTTCATTACAAAGAAGAAAAGCGAAACGCTGATTGAGAAGATACATACGATGACCAGTCCGGGGCAGGTGGCAAAGTTGAAGCGTAATAATTATGTGGTCAATCGAATTAAGCCAGATAATGAGCAGATATATTACATCATCGACGCTATAAATGAAGCCATTAACGCAGGTAAACAGATTTCTTTTCAGTATTATGATTATACCGGATTAAAGAAAAAGGTTCTGAAGAATAAGGGCGAGATTTATAAGCTGAACCCGTATAAACTTCTCTGGTGTGGGGACTATTATTATGTTCTCGGATACTCTGAGAAGAAAAGCAAGGTTATCAATTTCAGGGTAGACCGTATTGCTTCCAAGCCGGAGATACTGGATAAGGATATTATTCCTATGCCTGATGATTTTGATATTGAGAATTACACAAAAGAAGTATTCTTTATGTTCTCAGGCGAGAAAGTCCTTGTGGATTTACGATGTGATAACAGTCTGATGAAAACAATGGTTGACCGTTTCGGAGAAGATGTGACAACCCTTGCGTATGATATGACTTCTTTCAGGGTACAGACCGAAGTATCAGCCAGTCCAACCTTTTTTGGTTGGGTATTTGGTTTTAATGGCAAGGTACAGATACTTGCACCGGAAAGTGTAAAAGAACAGTACAGACAGATGATTGCACAAGCCGATGAGGATATGCAGGAAAGCGAATAGTGCAGATTTGAATTTGTGCAGACGGTCTGCATAAAGCGTAAAGTCAATATTAAAGAATGGAGAGCTTCCTGTATAATTCAAAGTGTAGAGAGTAAATGATTTTACAAAAATAGATACCTAAGTTAAACTGTCATTGCTGACCGGCCAGTTAGCAAATGAGCAGAATAAGGAAGGTATCTACAAATGAATTCTACACAAAACAAGAAGATTGAGCAAGTAAAAGAAACAACAATGATTGTTGGTATTGATGTTGGCAGTGAAAAGCATTATTTCAGAGCTTTTAACTGGAGAGGCATTGAGCTTACCAGAAAGCCTGTAGCGTTTTCAAACTCTATGGAGGGATTCAATAGCTTTTACAATACGATTGTGGAGCTGATGCAGAAAAGTGAACTTGAAGAGGCACTGGTAGGAATTGAACCAACCGGTCATTACTGGTTTGATCTTGGGCAGTTCATGGGCGAAAAGAGTATAAAGTTTGTGATGGTAAATCCGCACCATGTGCATAAGACCAAAGAGTTAGATGACAACAGTCCATCTAAAAATGACAGAAAAGATCCGCGTGTTATTGCAGGGCTTGTAAGGGATGGACGGTATTTTTATTCCTATATGCCGACAGGTGTATATGCAGAACTGCGGAATGCGTCAAACCGCCGGTTTGTGCTTGTAGAAGAACAGACCAGGGCGAAGAACCGTCTGCAGAAATGGATTGCGGTGTATTTCCCGGAATATAAGGGAATTTATACACACATAGATGCCAAGGGAGGTCTGCTGGTATTAAAACAGGCACCGACTCCCGAGGAGATAGTAAAGCTTGGAGAAGAAGGCATCATAAAGATATGGAAAGATGCCAAACTCCGGAGAAATGGGAATAAAAAGGCACTGAAGATCCTGAATGCGGCAATGAGAAGCATAGGATTAAGAACAGGTCTTACAGAAGCCCGGATGGAGATACAGGATCTGATAGAGGATTATGAACTCCAGACAAAACGCCTTGAACGGGTCAATGATCTGATCAAAGAACTGTGCCAGCAGATCAGGTATGCGGATAAGCTGCTTGAAATAAAGGGCATAGGAATAACAACAGTAGCTGGTTTCATAGCAGAAGTTGGTGATATCACGCGCTTCGATAGCACGAAAGAACTTCAGAAACTGGCAGGATTAGAACTGGTGGCAGATAGTTCCGGTAAGCACAACGGAAAGACAAAGATAAGCAAAAGAGGGCGCAAGCGTCTCAGATATCTTCTTTTCGAGGCGGCGATATCGGTGGTGGGAAAGAATGAAGAATTCAAAGAAATCCACAGGTATTACACCACCAGGGAAAAGAATCCATTAAAAAAGATGCAGTCGTTGATAGCAGTAGCATGTAAGCTGATAAGAGTATTCCATGTGATCCTTACCAAGGGAGTTAGCTATGATGCATCAAAGATGTTGGAAGGCATCCGACATCCGGGAGAGCAGCTAAAGGCTGCGTAAAAGAGTAATAAAGAACAACCATAATGATTACAGGAAGCGTCCACCGAAAGGTGCTGTAATCGGAGTGTTAGATCAGTAATGAAAGTACAAAGAATGAGCTGGTAGCCGGCAGGAATTTTCTCCGGAGGGCAAGACCCTGATGAATAGCTAAGCTGGCACCCTGGTTATGGACAGGCAGAACGAAGGAAGTGAGGACCCGCCGTAAGGAGGATGATCCTGTTGGACATGAGAGGTGAGCTGCCATATAGGGATGGGTACAGATCGAGGCCATTTAGAACGGATAGTGATGACGTTTTATTTGGTGCACCCATTATTACTATATATCTGCCCTGTATGAGGTAAAGATCACTCCATAACCTTAGTTTCATTTAACAACAGGTATCAAAAAGTATTGAATTTATTGAAAAAAGCACTTGATTATATGGAGAGGATTATTGCAATAAAGAAACAGCTTGGAGTGTTGTTTAAGCATGGAAAAGATGAACTCCTAACAGAATATGATATAGATGTTATAGATGATATATTAAGTGTATATGATGGTCAGGGAAAGAGTTTTCATTATGATAAAAACAATGTATTATCTCAGTCGGTGCAAGAAACACTGTTCAATGAAAAAAGAACTATTATTGAAAACTGTTTATTTGGCGTAGATTTAAACTCAAAAGCAGTTGCTATATGTCAACTTCGTCTATGGATTGAGCTATTAAAAAATGCATACTATAAAAATGAAGTAATGGAAACTTTACCGAATATTGATATAAATA
>ENA-OZKJ01000891-OZKJ01000891.1-human-gut-metagenome-genome-assembly--contig:-NODE-891-length-9620-cov-5.453215_pt1 | contig 9620 bp, 8 predicted proteins | sample MGYA00244824_ERZ653760 | MGnify/ENA primary metagenome ERZ653760 (study PRJEB26926, sample SAMN06165255) | human gut metagenome | biome: ENVO:00009003; feature: ENVO:2100002; material: ENVO:00002003...
CCTCATTGCAACATTGGTACTATTGGACACGTTGACCATGGTAAAACAACTTTAACAGCAGCAATCACTAAAGTTTTAGCTGAAAGAGTAGAAGGAAACACAGCTGAGAACTTCGAAGATATCGATAAAGCTCCAGAAGAAAGAGAACGTGGTATCACAATCTCTACAGCTCATGTTGAGTATGAAACAGAAAAACGTCACTACGCTCACGTTGACTGCCCAGGCCATGCCGATTATGTAAAGAACATGATCACTGGTGCAGCTCAGATGGACGGAGCTATCTTAGTAGTAGCTGCTACTGATGGTGTAATGGCTCAGACAAAAGAACATATCCTGTTATCTCGTCAGGTAGGTGTTCCTTACATCGTAGTATTCATGAACAAATGTGATATGGTAGACGATGAAGAATTATTAGAATTAGTAGAAATGGAAATTCGTGAATTATTAAATGAATACGAATTCCCAGGAGACGATATTCCTATCATCCAGGGATCTGCTTTAAAAGCTATCGAAGATCCAGCTGGACCATGGGGAGATAAGATCATGGAATTAATGGATGCTGTTGACAGCTACATTCCAGATCCACAGCGTGATACAGACAAACCTTTCTTAATGCCAGTCGAAGACGTATTCTCTATCACAGGACGTGGTACAGTAGCAACTGGTAGAGTAGAAAGTGGTGTTCTTCACGTATCTGACGAAGTTGAAATCGTTGGTATCAAAGAAGAAACAAGAAAAGTTGTTGTAACTGGTGTAGAAATGTTCCGTAAACTGTTAGACGAAGCTCAGGCTGGAGATAACATTGGTGCATTATTACGTGGTGTTCAGAGAGACGAAATCGAAAGAGGACAGGTTCTTTGCCAGCCAGGTTCAATCACATGCCATACAAAATTTACAGCTCAGGTATACGTTTTAACAAAAGATGAAGGTGGACGTCATACTCCATTCTTCAACAACTATCGTCCACAGTTCTACTTCAGAACAACAGACGTTACAGGTGTTATCGAATTACCAGAAGGAACAGAAATGTGCATGCCTGGTGACAACGTAGAAATGACTATCGAATTAATTCACCCAATCGCTATGGCTCAGGGATTATCTTTCGCTATCCGTGAAGGTGGACGTACAGTAGGATCAGGAAGAGTTGCTACAATCATCGAGTAATTCTTACTTCTACGATTGAATTTAGGATAATATTTATGAGACTCAGAAAGTTTAGGCTTTCTGGGTCTTTTTTGTTGTGAGCAAATATAAAACAAGCTATAATAAAAGAGACACATTGGTCGTAAGGCAAAATTAATAGGAGGATCCGAATGAATCAAACATTAAAGCTGCCAGTTGGAATTGAGAATTTTGAAGATATTCGCAAGCTAGGATTTTATTATATAGATAAGACAAAATTAATTGAACAGCTCTTACAAAATTGGGGAAAAGTAAATCTGTTTACACGACCACGTCGTTTTGGAAAGACACTCAATATGAGTATGTTACGTACTTTTTTTGAAATTGGTATGGATAAATCACTTTTTGAAGGCCTATATATTTCTAAAAATAAAGAATTATGTGATGAATATATGGGTAAGTATCCAGTAATCTTTCTGTCATTGAAGGGAATCGATGGATTAACTTTTGAAGAAGCGATTATTCGGATTACAACGATTATTAAAAATGAAGCACGAAGACACCATTATCTAAAAAATAGTGATAAATTAATAGAAGAAGAGATTAAGCAATTTCAGAGCCTTTTAGATGGAAAAGCTGATGATATAACAGATAGTATCAGACTATTATCAGAACTTTTGTGCAAACATTATGGGGAAAAGACGATTATTCTTATTGATGAATATGATGTTCCGCTAGATAAAGCTTTTCAGAAAGGCTATTATGATGAAATGGTTGAACTCATGAGAGGTCTTTTGGGGCAAGTACTAAAAACAAATGATTTTCTCCAATTTGCAGTTTTGACAGGATGTCTTAGAATTTCGAAAGAAAGCATTTTCACCGGACTTAATAATTTTGAAGTTTTATCTATTCTCAATGTTCAGTATGATGAATGTTTTGGATTTACCGATACAGAAGTGAAAAAGATTCTTAGCGATTATAATTTATCAGATCATTACCTTCAGATTAGGGAGTGGTATGATGGTTATCGTTTCGGAAATACAGATATCTATTGCCCATGGGATGTGATTCGTTATTGTAAAAGTCTATGTGCGAATCCCGATGCATTACCAGAAGATTTTTGGTCTAATTCTAGTGGAAATGAAATTGTTCGCAGATTTATAGATAAGGCAGATATTCAGACAAAGAATGAGATTGAGCGTTTGATCAGTGGAGAGTGTATTGAAAAGGAAATTGTAGAGGAGCTTACCTATAATGAGTTGGATAAGAGTATAGAAAATTTGTGGAGTGTGCTTTTTACAACAGGATATCTAACACAACAGGGACGAACTCAAAATGGTAAATATCTTTTGTTGATACCAAATACAGAGATAAGAAATCTATTTACAAAGAAAATCAAAGAATGGTTTAGTGATGTTTCAAAAAATGATGGAAAAACACTAGAAATATTTTGTAATTCATTTATAGAGAAAAAAACAGAAAAAATTGAACAGCTTTTTGGAGATTATCTATGGAATACGATCAGTATAAGAGATACAGCAATCGCAAAAGAGAAGAAAGAAAATTTTTATCACGGAATTTTACTTGGTCTTCTTGGATATAAGTCAAGCTGGCTTATAAAATCAAATGCAGAATCAGGAATCGGATACAGTGATATTCTGATAGAAGCTCCGGAGAATCGAACGGGAATCGTTATTGAATTAAAGTATGCCGAAGATGGAAATATGGATGCAGCGTGCAAGCAGGCTTTAAAACAGATTGAAGATAAAGACTATATTGCTAAATTGAAGCAAGATGGAATGCGAAATTTCATTAAATATGGTGTTGCTTGTTATAAGAAAGACTGTAAAGTCATGATTTATGAAGAATAAAAAACAACTGATGATGGGAGATATAAATATGGGGAAAGAAACATTTGAAGGAAAAAAACTCATTGCACGATAGGAATAATTGGACATCGAGGTCATGGAAAAACGACTTTAACAGATGCAATCAAAAAAACTCTTACAACAAAAGAAGAGAGAAATATAAGCTTGACATCTAGCATTGAATATGGAGCTATCCTAGTAGTATCTGCAATAGATGGAATTATGTCACAAACGGCAGAACAGATCATGATTGCTCATCATATGGGAATGCAACATATCGTAGTATTTATGAATAAATGTGATATGGTAGATGATATGGAAATGCTGGAATTGGTAGAAATGGGGATTCGTGACCAGCTATATCAGTGCGGATTTGTTGGATCTGATATTCCGTTTATCTATGGGTCTGCTTTAAAAGCCCTTGAAGATCCAGATGGAGAATGGGGAGATAAGATCATGGAATTGATGGATGCGGTGGATAAATACATTCCAGATTCACAGCCTGAAATGGATCAAGCTTCCTCTATACATACAAAGTTTACAGCAGAAGTATACATGTTAGATATCAATGAAGGTGGACGAGACACAGGATACTTTGATGGTGACTGTCTGCAGTTTTATTTCAAAACGACAGATGTAACAGGAGAGATTCAATTGCCAATAGAAATAGATATGGCTATGCCAGGGGAAACACTGGATATAACAATTGAATTAATTCAACCAATTAAGATAACAGAAGAAGAACCTTTTATCATTCGTGATGATGAATGTACGGTTGGATTGGGAAGAATTTCTACAATCATCGAGTAATTCTTACTTCTACGATTGAATATGATAATTTTCAAAGACTCAGAAAGTTTAGGCTTTCTGGTTTTTTTTTCTATGTTATACTAAAGCTATCAATTGTAAGAAGGGAGAAACGTATGAAGAAAAGTAAAAATTTAAAAAGAATAGGGGCTGTGATGCTTTCGTTGGTATTAGCAGTATCAACAGTATTTACAACAACTGCTGTTTCTGAAAAGAAGGTTTCTGCACAAGCAGAGATAAAAAATAAGAAACAGCTGCAAAGATAGGCATTAGCTACAAAGTTATTATCAGATGGAGAAAAATACTTTGATCAAACTAAAGCTGATAATAAGATAAGTGATAAAACAGCGGCAATTTATACAGCAATAGAGTATATCTGGAATGAAGATGGGGATACAGTATCTGTGAATGTTTTTTGCGACAGTGTAAAGAATTATTTTGCAGGATGTGATGACTTTAATGCAGAAAAATTAGCTGCAATTGGTGAGAATAATTACTTTGAATATAAGAGTGGTGATTCAAAGGTAACACTTAAAACCATGCAGGCAGCTGGAGGAACACAGGAATGTACCTATATCGGTGAGAAAGAACATACTGACGGTTCAAAAACAATGTATGGTGTATGGACAGATCCAGATCCAGCACCAGGAGATCCAGAAACACCATATTATGTAGCCTTAGATATTGCAGAAAACGGACAGATGACAGCATATCGAAAATTAAAAGATGGTAGTCAATTGAATGTGGAAAGTGAAGATACAAGCATTGTAGATATAGATTATCATAGAATTATAGCAAAAGATAAAAAGGGAACAACTAATATTAAATATAACATCAGATCTGCAGAGAGCGGTAATGTAATTTATAGTGGATCAATTCCATCCACCGTATATTCTATTTCTATTGATGAAGAAAATTATTATGGAATTTATTTATTACCAGGAGAAAGTAGACAGGTAACAGCAAATATTGAAGGTTATAATGGACCAGTTTCATATCAGTGGACATCAGCAGAATGTAAGATTGACAATCAGCTAGGAAAAACTTGTAAAATCACAGCTCCATCAAAAGAAGGAAATCCAACGATTGTTGTTCAGGCATTTACTGGTGATGGAGAGTGGATTGGCGTAAAAGAGGAAGAAATCAAAGTTGCAGATTGTAAATTATCATTTAGCTACAGAAAATTTTTTGGTGATCATTCAGAACCAGCATCAGGAGATACTCTGAAAGTAGGAGAAGCTTATTGGTTTTCACTGGATGGTGCAAGTTTTGCATGGGATTATGGAAATGGAAATAGAAACGATTCAAAGAGACAGACTTTCTATACTATGGACTTTGAGTTAAATGGAAAGCATTTGATAGCAACAGATACAGAGGAAAATCTTAGTAATGATGAACTGAGTCTTTCAATCGGAGCAGGTGGAGGATTCCCAAATCGCATTATCAAACCAAAGAAAGCTGGAACATTAACGATCACAGGAACAATTTATCGAAATGGAAAATTCTTCCGTGATGTTAAAAAGTCATATAAAGTAGAAGGTAATACACCATCTCCAACACCAGTAGAAGGTAACACACCATCTCCAGCACCAGTAAATAAACCAACAAAACCAGCCAAAGTAACAGTCAAAACAACAAAACTAAAAAGTGCAAAAAATGCCAAAGGCAAAAAAATAGTTGTAAAATGGAAAAAGAACACAGCTGGAAACGGATACCAGATCCAGTATTCCACAAGCAAGAAATTTGCCAAAGGAAACAAAACAAAGACGATCAGCAAGAACAAAACGACAAGCTACACAATTAAGAAGCTGAAAAAGAAAAAGACATACTATGTACGTATCCGTACCTACAAGAAGGTTTCTGGAAAGACATACTACTCTGGATGGAGCAGTGTAAAAAAAGTTAAGATCAAAAAATAAATATCAGATCAAATAAAAATAGTGTCAAGATCAATAAAAATCTTGGCACTATTTTACGTTAGAAAAATCTATCGTATTTTGCAATCAATCAATTTTTAATATAAGGAACCATCACTTCCAGAATCTCAAGCACATGATCTCTCTGTGATGGATTAAGTTCAGCTGCAATTTCCATCAATTGATTATTGTGATGAGCCGGGGTATCAACATCAAATATTCTTTGCCCATCACCAAATAAAAGATAATCAGCAGATACATCCAATGCAGTAGTAAGAGAAGCAAAACTATGAATAGACATGGCTTTGCGGCCAGCTTCGATTTCATAGATATAATGCTGACTGACACCAGCTTTTTCAGCAAGCATTTCCTGTGTCAGATCTTGCCCTTTTCGGGTAAGTTTGATGCGTTTTCCTAATTCTTTTAAATCGATTTTCATAAAATACCTCCATAAAAAATAGTATTACCAGGAGTTATGAAAAACCACTATCCAACAGTGACAGTGACAACTATAAATATTGCTGACAGCAACATTGAATGTTATGATAGATAGGAAAATGAGAAAAAACGAGAAAGAAGGAGTCATGCAGAGAGAAAACGAGCGTATTATCTATCATTTGATGCATTTTGATGAGAAGGATAAGGAGTAGAGTGAGAGACCATATTTACTCTTGGAAGATATGGCAATTGTTTTTGATATTCTTGATCTGGATGATCGATCCATACAAAGAATCGATCATAAAAAGGCAAACAAAGAACAATGGTCGGATCAGTTTTTATGGGAGAGTGCAAAGAAGAATACAAAACAGTTTCTGCCTGCTAAATTTGAGCCTGTATATAAAGATTTTCGAGGACATACCGAAGACAGACCGGTATTTATGGTGTCAAACAAAATACAGAGATATGGAGCAGGTGTGATTTGCTATGAAGATTTTCTAGGCGACATTTCAAGAAAATATAATAAGAGTTTGTATCTTCTGCCAACCAGTATTCATGAAATGTTATTACTGTTTGATGACGGAGAAGATCAGGAAGAGGATTTATTGCATATACTAGAGAAGTCTGATCAGCAATTAAGCAAAGAAGAATTTCTGTCCGATAATATCTATTATTATGACAAATATATGGGAGAGTTGATCAGTTTATTTTAATGTTGAAGTTTTGGTACGAATAACGTATGATAAAGAAAACTGACCAAACAAAGAAAGGGGTAGAGCTCATGATACCAGGGATCGTAATCGGAGTGATCGTGCTTGTCATTGTGATATGGCTGATCAGTTCCTACAATGGATTTGTAACATTAAGAAATAAGACAGAAGAGGCATTTTCAGCAATCGATGTGTCATTAAAGAAGCGTTATGACTTGATTCCAAACTATGTAGAAACCGTCAAAGGTTATGCGAAACACGAATCAGAGACATTAGAGAAAGTCGTAGCCGCAAGAAATCAGGCGATGACAGCAACGAATATCGATGATAAGATCAAACAGGAAAATGTACTGTCAGGAGCACTGAAATCTTTATTTGCAGTGTCTGAAAGTTATCCAGAATTAAAGGCTAATGAGAACTTTAATAAATTGCAGGATCAGCTTCAGAGATTAGAAGAAGAGATCGCAGCTTCCAGAAGATATTATAACGGAGTTGTAAACCGCTATAATACCAAGACAGAATTATTCCCAGGCAATATCATCGCAGGAATTTTTGGATTTAAGAGAAAACCATTATTTGAAGTTTCGAATGAATCTGAGCGTGAGAATGTACAAGTAAAATTCTAAGGAACGGACAGGGGGAAAGCACTATGAGAAAGTGGATTACCTGTACCATAATGGCAGTCATGATGGCTGCCATGATTTTTATGGGGACAGGAAACAATGTGTTTGCAAATGATGAAGTCACTTATGATTCTAATATGCAAACAAAGAAATTTGATGTAGATGTCAGAGTCGGAGAAGATGGAAGTTATACAGTAACAGAGAATATCAAAGTCAAGTTTGTCAATCCGAGGCATGGAATTTATCGTTATATCCCATACAAAGGGAAGGTGATAACAAGCGATAAAAATGGAGATCAGAAAAAACTACTTTATTATGCGGATTTTACACTGTTATCAAATGACAGTAAGACAGATGTAGATGAAGATTCTGACGGTAATAGTCAGGTATTGAGGTTTGGTTCTGCGGATTATACCGTAAGTAAAGGAAACTATAGATTTACGTATCAACTGATCCCTAAATATCAGGGAGATACCTACGATTATTTGTACTACAATATTTTCCCGACACTTTGGAGAAATAAGATTCCAGAAGGAAGTACTTTTACAATTCATTTTCCAAAGAAAACAGATCTTAAGGGCGTAAATTTCTATTATGGACGTTATGGGGAATCAAAGTATGCAAAAGATGTGATCACTTTGAAATATGATGAGGAGAAGAACCAGATCCAAGGAACATTAAAGAAGACACTGCCATTTAAAAATGGATTGACATGCTATAGTGATCTGGGTGATGGGTATTTTACAGCAAAACATGAAATCGGAGTAGATCGATGGATTTTTGGACTATCAATAGGAATTCTTGTGATCACAGCTGCCTTATTTGTTTTGTTCGGACGTGATGAAAAGATCATCCCATCGATTCAATATCAGCCGCCAGAAGGAATGGACAGTGCAGTTGTCGGATATGTTCTGGACGGTTCTGTGGATGATAAGGATGTTATTTCTTTGATCCTTTATTGGGCCGATAAGGGCTACCTGAAGATGAAGGAAAAAGGTCAAAAGGACATGGAATTTATCAAACTCAAAGATATTCCAGACTCAGAACCAAGATATCAGAAAACAATGTTTGAAGCTTTATTTAAGAACAGAAAAAAAGTGAAAGCTTCTTCTTTACAGTACAAATTTGCAGATACCGTGCAGGTAGTGAAAGATGATATCAAATATGATTATAAGAAAAATATTTATGCAACATCCTCGAAAGTTGCAAGGATCGTATCCTTTGTATTGTTGCAGCTTCCAATCTGTTTATTTGCATTTATTATGATGATATTTAGTCCAGATGGGATCTTAAATCTGATCCTTCCATTGATGGCGTGGGTATTGTATTTTATAGGAATGTTTCTTGCATGTCACAGTGTAGATAAATGGTATGCGATTTCAAAGGGAGCAAGAACGGGACTTCCGATCGCATCGGCAGTATTGTCTATTCTTGGATTTATTTTCTATGGATTATATTATTATGTGAAGATACAAAGAGGAGAATTATTTGATTTCTTCCATGTGTATCTTGTGATCGTTGCAGTATCATTTATCGGAGTGATCCTGACTGCATTTATGAAGAAGAGAACCCATCAATGTGTGGAATGGATGGGATATCTAGCAGGACTTCGTGATTTTATTGAAACTGCGGAATTAGACCGAATGAAGGTATTGGCGAAAGATCATCCAGACATGTTTTATCATATTCTGCCTTATTCCATGGTATTTGGGTTGTTTGATCTTTATGCAAAGAAACTGGATGCATTAAAACTTCCTGCGCCAGACTGGTATGTCTATGGCGGCAGTGATCCTTATTTCCATTATTATATGATGGGGCACTATATGGATCATGTGGTCTCTGAGAACCTGACAGTTGTAGAACCATCAGAATCTGGAGGAGTTGGAGAATTCTTTTCTGGAGGAGATGGAGGATTCTCAGGAGGCGGCTTCGGAGGCGGAGGAGGCGGCAGTTGGTAGACCGTTTCATATAAACTATCTGGTGACGCGCTCTCGCTCGGATTCGCACGTAGCGGACACGAAATCCGACTGTGGATAATTTTCTCTTTATAGAAGTTTATATTTTCTTTAGAATTGTTTAGATTTAGAATATTGAATGGAGTGGGGATTTTGGTATACTTAAGACATAGTTTTTCAT
>ENA-OZKJ01000898-OZKJ01000898.1-human-gut-metagenome-genome-assembly--contig:-NODE-898-length-9577-cov-10.130435_pt1 | contig 9577 bp, 7 predicted proteins | sample MGYA00244824_ERZ653760 | MGnify/ENA primary metagenome ERZ653760 (study PRJEB26926, sample SAMN06165255) | human gut metagenome | biome: ENVO:00009003; feature: ENVO:2100002; material: ENVO:00002003...
CGCGCAGAAGGATAATGCAGTAGATAACTAACTAAATCGTAACCTATTACTATCAAGAGCAATTAACCTACGCTCATTTCCAATAAATTACACTCTTTTCGTAACTTCATGCGACAAAGGTATAACAATTCTGTTCAATATCTTCCTTATCCTTTGCATGACAAATAAAAATTATCAAATCTTTGCGTTTGCTTGGAAAAATGATAGTATCCTTGTTATTTCTTGCTGTAAAGGGTGATGGACAACGATATTATTGTTAAAATAACGCCGGTGCCGACCACGCCACTCCATCCCCAAGTCTGCCAACTGCTTCCTGCAAGGAAGGTACCCAAAGAGCCGCCGATGAAGTAAGTGGTCATGAAAATCGTATTTACCCGATTGGAGGCAGACGGGTAGATGTCGAAAATACTGGTCTGGTTGCTGAGTTGGATACATTGCATGCCTATGTCTATAAGAATGACACCGGTAATGATACCTGCATAGTTGTTTCCGCAGAAAAAGAGCGAGGCCCATGCAAGCAGAATCATTCCGCAACCGATAAAGTTGAAATTGCGTATGCCTACCTTTTTTACATATTTTCCTACAAAAGATGCGGTTAAGGCTCCGGCAATGCCGCAGAGCCCTAGTATGCCGATGACATCGCTGGATGCATGGAACGGGGCTTCTCCCATTTTGAATGCAAGGCAGGACCACATGGCAAGGAATGAGCCAAAGGCCAGTCCTGCACGTATCGAGTAGATTCGTAGAGAGGGGTATTCTCTTACTAATGAGAAAAGAGACTTCATCAGCCCGGAATATTTGCCTTGGAAAGTCGGTTGTATGTCCGGTAGTACCTTTAATACAACGATAGCGCATAGTAACATCATTCCAGCGGCGATGAAGTACATTTCACGCCAGCCAAGCACTTCACCCACAAATCCGCTGACAACACGTGATGCAAGTATTCCAGTCAGTAATCCTGAGATGACGACACCTACATTCCGTCCCTTGTTTTCGGGGCGTGAGAATTGCGAGGCAATCGGTACAAATATTTGGGGTATCATGGAGCAGATGCCGGTAATGAGTGATGCTGCCCAGATGATGTAGATGTTCGGTGCCATGGCAATGGCTAGAAGGGAAAATATGAGTAGGAAGAAATTCGTTAGGATGATATTCTTGCGTCGATAGAGGTCTCCTAATGGGACGATGAACAATAATCCCAGCGCATATCCGATTTGTGTAATCATGGCAATGAGGTTCGTTTTGAATTCAGAAACTTCCAATTCATGCCGCATGATATTAAGCAGGGGTTGATTGTAATACAAGTTGGCTACGGACACGCCAGCTACGATAGCAAGTGTCCAGAGTATATGTGCCGGTAATCCTCCGTTTTCTTTCAGTTCTTGTTTCATGCTGCAAAGATAATGTCTTTCTGTTTCATGCGCAAGATATGTGAGTATGATAAGAATATGTGTGAAGTGGTATCATCTTTTTAGCCTTTCCGTTTGTTATACTATTATTTTGTTTGAGAATAATTGATTGGAGCTATCTTGGATAAGCGGAATGTTGTATTGATATTTAAAGATACGTTGGGCATGGGAAATGAATGGTTTAGAGAGTTGCTGGGTATGAAATACAGGTGGACGAAATGCAGGCTCTTCTAGCAAACGAGGGTTGGTAAGGTGAATTCGATGACTCAAGGAACCTACCGTTCCCCCATTAGACCGCCTCCTGATGACATACTTGGGATTATCCTGCTATTGACTGAAAACTCGGGTATATATTAGTATGAATCATTATTACTTAAACTTATAATAGTATGAAACATTTATCGATAATAATAATAGTAGTGTCATTATGCGTTTTCCTGCTATCCATCGGCGTATATCATAAGGTTCCCTGGTCTGTTCTGCCAATAGTGGCTAGTGGAATCTGTATATTATGTTGGCTTTTGTTCCATTTACTCTGTATCAGTGAAGAAAGAGATTTACTGAAAGAGGGAAATCAGTATTTCATTGATACCTTTCAAAACATACGTAATCCCATTTCTTTGATTAAGACACCGTTAGGGGCAGTTTACGAAGGAGACTGTCCGGAAGACATAAAGAAGGAACTGGCTGTTGCACTTCATCATATAGGCGGGCTGGAGCAGCACTTGATAGCGTTGATGGAGTTGAAACGACTATTTGGCAATTCTGGTAGCCTGGTAGTTGCAGAACATGAAATCGGCGCATTTATGAGGAAGAAAGTGTCTTTTTTACAGTCTCATGTGGCCGGGTTACAGATGAAGCTGGATTTGGTTCCGGATTTTGACTATGCAAGCGCTTGGTTTGATCCGGGAAAGATATCTCCGGTTATCGACCGGTTTGTATTGAGTGCCATCGAGTGTTCTCTGCCGGAAACGCATCTCTCGATGCAGGTTTCGTTGAAGGGAGATTACTGGGCAATCAGGATTAAGGATACAGGCAACAAGCGATTTCTGAAATGTTGCAGATGGTACTCGTCGCGGCTTCCTATTCTGCGACCTCTGCATGGCAAGCAGTATGGCATGGGCGGTGTGTTTTTTGACAAGTTGATGAATATATGTGACGGGAAAATACTGACTTTGGAAAAGGAGGCTCTGCTTCGATTTCCCATAAGATGTTCGTGTGCGGTTTCGGGGGGGGATACATCCTTAAATATTCCGGACACTTTTCAGGTGAATGAGTCGGAAATAGCTTTCCATGGTTTCTCGAAGAAAAAAAATATGGATAGACCTTTAGTGATACTTGCGGATAATGACAAGGGATTCAAGGATTATCTTGAGAAACGTTTATCGGAATGTTTTGTAGTGAGGAGCTTTGATGACGGTCAGGAAGCATTGGAGGTAATATGTGAAGAGTATCCGGATTTGGTGATTTGTGATATCATGTTGAAAGGTATGAGCGGTGAGGAACTTTCTTCTAAACTGAAGACGTCGAGGGACACCTCCTTTATTCCGGTGATATTGATGGGGGCGCACATTGATGTGAAACGGCGGGAAAAGCGTTGTTCTTCTCAGGCTGATCTCTTTGTATGTAAGCCCTTTAATCTGGAGGACCTTAAAGTGGAAATATCCATATTGATAAATAATAGCCGTTTTCTTCGGAAGACATTTCTTCAGAAAGTTTTTGGAGAAGATTTTTTAACGAAACCTATGGAGCGGGCTCAGCAGGATGCCAATCTGGCATTTTTGAATGAAGTGAAGCTTTACATTATGGAGAATATGGATAAAGAGGATTTGACAGTAGATGATATTGCCTCCAGGATGTGCATGAGCCGGACAACCTTTTATAATAAGTGGAAGTTGTTGACGGGAGAAGCACCCAAATATTTGATTTCGAGAATCAGGATGGAGAAGGCACGGGAACTTTTGGAAAGCGGAAAATTTTCTGTGACTATGGTTGCTGAAATGGTGGGTATGCGAAATCTGAAAAACTTCAGAGGCAGGTATAAGGAGTATTTTGGAAAAACACCGAAGGAGTTTATGAAAAAAGTATGATATTTATCTGAAGAAAACTTTCATAGAAAGGCTGTCACATATTAGATAATGGACAGCCTTTGTTTTGAAATGGGAGATAGGAGAACTGAACATCCTAAGCTATCTATAAAGGAAAATCTCTCATCGTTTTCGTTTTGGGGATAACTGGGTATATATGATTAGCTTTACTTGCCGATGCAGCATATTATGCTAATTGATTGTCAATAGTTTATGGTTTAAAAGATAGAAGCCTCAAAAATTTACTTGTTTTTTTGCCGAAAATCGAAGATTTAACACTTTTAACCTTAGTTTGTTTTCAAACGAAGGGAAAAAGAGAAAAATGACTCTATTTTGCTCTTAAATCTCCGTTTCGCAAAGATAGGGCATGTCTGTGATTATTTCGCTGATTATGGATGCAAAATCATAAATGAGTTCACGGATTTTTTAGCTTATAATTGGGGTGGTCTTCGATTTTGGTATAGCTATTTCTTTCTTCCCTCTTTTAGTTTTACTTTAATGCGTGTATATATGAATACAGGGATAAAGTAAAGTTACTTTTCGTTTGAATGGTCAAACTAATATTAAACAGACATAGCAAGGAGGGGTTGTTTACGCCTGTATAACGAATAGTATTTTATTTGTTAGTAGATGTATACTGTGCTTATGAATAATATGATGGCATTTAATTTTGAAATTCTATTCCAAATGATTATGTCTATGACTGATTATATGGCTTTGATGCGATTTTTTATGTGTAATGTATCATTAAATAAGTAAAAAGTAGTATCTTTGTATATTATATGATGAGTTAACATGGCAAAGAATACAATGGGGACTAAGTTGCCCCGAAAATTAGAACAAAAGATGTCCGTTGTGGGAGAACAGATTAAACTGGCTCGCTTGCGCAGGAATCTGAGTGTAGCTCAAGTGGCGGAACGTGCCACCTGTTCTCCGTTGACCGTGTCCCGAATAGAGAAAGGTGTGCCGACAGTGGCAATCGGAATATATTTGCGCGTGTTGTATGCTTTACAGCTTGACGATGATATTCTGTGGTTGGCCAAAGAAGACAAACTAGGGAAAACATTACAGGATTTGAGTTTGAAGACAAGGAAAAGAGCTTCGAAAAAGAGATAAAACTCACTTTTTTCTGCATATAAGTCGATAATGACTCTATCAGGATAAAAAATACAGCTTAAAATTTTGTATTATGCCATAAAAACATTATGTTTGCACTGCATAATAATGTGGGATATGAAATTTGTTGATAGAATAGATGAAGCAGCACGACTGAAGGATGCTCTTGCAAGAGAGAAATCCTCGTTAGTTGTGATGTATGGTCGCAGACGATTGGGTAAATCAACGCTTATTAAAAGGGTGTTGTCAGAAAATGATGTATACTTCCTTGCAGACCGTTCGGAAGGTCAACATCAGAGGGCATTACTTGCAAAAGTGATAGCACAGGTGTTTCCTGATTTTGAGAAGTTGTCGTATCCCGATTGGGAGTCGATGTTTCGTGCGGTTAATTATCGAACAGACAAACGTTTTACTTTGTGTTTGGACGAATTTCCGTATCTTGTGGAGCAATCTCCTGAACTGCCGTCTGTATTGCAGAAACTTGTTGATGAGAAACAGTTGAAGTATAATCTGGTGCTTTGTGGTTCATCACAAAATATGATGTATGGGTTGTTTCTTGATTCTACTGCGCCTCTTTATGGTCGTGCTGATGAGATAATGAGACTTACCCCTATACGTTTACCCTATATTCAGGAGGCATTGAACCTTAATGCGATGAACGCTATTGAAGAGTATGCTATATGGGGCGGTGTGCCGCGCTATTGGGAACTGAGGGAAAACAGAATTTCGCTTGATGATGCCATGTGGCATAATATCCTTTCTGTAAATGGGACTCTTTATGAGGAGCCGGTAAAACTGTTTCAGGATGATGTTAAGGATATAGTCAAGACTTCGACAATAATGTCTTATATCGGTACTGGTGCAAACCGTCTTTCCGAAATTGCTGCACGATGCAATGAACCTGCAACTAATCTGTCGCGTCCATTGAAGAAACTTGTTGATCTCGGTTTTTTGGAAAAAGATGTTCCGTTCGGGATTGATGAAAAGAATGCGAAAAAGAGCCTCTACAAGATTGCCGATCCGTTTATGGCATTCTACTATCAGTTTGTTGTCCCTAATCGTTCGTTCATTGAACTTGGTCGTCGCTTACCCATAGAACAGGCTTTGACTGCTCATTTCTCTGAGTATGTGAGTATGCAATGGGAAAAACTGTGTCGGGATGCCGTAACAGGAAATCTTGTTAATGGAGTAGTTTATGGCAAAGCAAAACGCTGGTGGGGCTCTGTTCTCAATGAGGATAAGAAGCCGGAACAAGTTGAATTTGACGTGATGGCTGAATCGCTCGATAAAAAGTATCTGTTGGTCGGAGAATGTAAATGGACAACAGGGGAGAATGGCAAACAGCTAACTGCTGAGCTTCTCCGCAAAGCTAATCTGTTGCCGTTTGCTAAGAACTACACTATCGTTCCTGTACTGTTCCTTAAGAACGCTCCGAAAGATGATGCTGGGAATGCAATGTTGTCGGAAAATGTTGTAGAGTTAATGAAGTAAAGAGATATCAAATTTACGATTTGACAGAGTTATTAGATGGCAAAAAAAACAATAAATAAAGAGCTTACAGGTGCACAGGACTTATACAATTTCTTGTTTGAGGCCTGTAATATAATACGCGGTCCTGTAAGCCAAGATAATTTTAAGGATTATATCACGCCTTTACTTTATTACAAGCGGATATCTGATGTTTATGATGAAGAAACAGAAGAAGCTTTAATATCAAGTGGTGGTGATAAGGAGTATGCATCTCTGCCAGAACAACATCGTTTTGTTATTCCTGATGGTTGTCATTGGCAAGAAGTCCGAGAGCGTACAGAAAATCTTGGAGCTGCCATAGTCGGTGCTATGAGGCAGATAGAGATAGCAAACCCAGATACATTGTATGGGGTGCTATCTATGTTTTCATCTCAGAAATGGACTAACAAAGCAATACTCAATGATAGCAAGATTCGTGACCTGATAGAACATCTATCAAAACGAAAACTTGGTAATAAGGATTACCCTGCGGACTTAATGGGTGATGCTTATGAAATATTATTGAAGAAGTTTGCCGATGATAGTAAGGCTCAAGCTGGAGAGTTTTATACTCCTCGTTCTGTTGTGAGATTATTAGTGCATATTCTCGATCCGCAACCGGGGGAAACTGTATATGATCCTGCTTGTGGTAGTGGAGGAATGCTTATCGAAGCTATACGATATATGCACGATGATTCTCTTTGCTGCGGAAGTATATTCGGACAGGAAAAGAATGTCGTGAATGCGGCCATTGCTAAAATGAATCTATTCCTGCATGGTGCATCTGATTTTAATGTAATGCAAGGCGACACATTGAGAGACCCAAAAATTCTTCAAGGTGGTAATATCGCCAAATTCGATTGTGTTATAGCAAACCCCCCATTTTCTCTTGAAAATTGGGGAGCAACGGAATGGAGTTCAGATAAATATAAGCGCAATATCTATGGCACACCGAGTGATAGTTGTGGTGACTATGCGTGGATTCAGCATATGATATGTTCTATGTCTTCCGGCAAGGGGCGTATGGCTGTTGTAATGCCGCAAGGTATTCTGTTTCGTGGAAATCAAGAAGCAGAAATAAGGAAACAATTAGTCGAAAGTGATTTGATAGAAGCCGTTGTTACATTAGGAGATAAATTGTTTTATGGAACTGGACTTTCACCGTGCTTTTTGATAATACGAAGAATGAAACAGGCTCATCATTCCGGACGGATTTTGATGATAGATGGTTCCAAAATTCTAACTCAAAAGAGAGCGCAGAATATTTTAGAAGAGAATGATATAGATAGGTTATATTCACTTTATCAAAATTACTCCGATGAAGAGGACTATTCTCGAATCGTTACATTGCAGGAGATAAGAGATAAAGAGTATAATCTTTCGCCCAATCGCTATGTGGTTTACCACAAGGAGGAAATTCGTCCTTATGCGGAAGTGTTGGCTGAGTTCAAACAAGCATACGCAGATGTGAAGCGATTGGAGAACGAATTTTCATTACTCATTAACGCATAATCAATATGGCAGAAAAAGTAAAACAATATCGTCTTCCTGATGACCCTATTACGCTCGATGAACTTAAAAGTTTCCTTTGGGCGGCTGCCACTCATTTGCGTGGTCAGATTGATGCTGCAGGATATAAAGAGTATATTTTCCCTTTGCTTTTTTTCAAACGCATTTCCGATGTTTATGATGAACAGTTTGAAGGATTTGTGTGTGAAGGAGGAGTTGAGTATGCAGGTATGCAAGTAGAAGATCTCCCCATCCGTATTCCTGATGGTGCGCACTGGAGAGATGTTCGTGAGGTGACGGAAAATGTTGGTAATAAATTAGTCGAAGCATTTATTGCCATTGAGCAAGCCAATCCTGCTAAGGAAATGGATGGTAGAAAAATCGGAGGATTAGAAGGTATTTTCGGACCTAAGGATGGCTGGACCAATAAGGCGAAGATGCCTGATAATATCATTACTTCGTTGATTGAGGATTTTTCTAAATATACGTTGAGCCTAAAGGCTTGTCCTGCCGATGAGATGGGGCAGGCATACGAATACCTTGTTGGAAAGTTTGCCGATGATGCCGGAAATACTGCTCAGGAGTTCTATACGAATAGAACAGTCGTTCAACTTATGGCTGAGATACTGCAGCCACAACCGAATGAAAGCATTTATGACCCAACTTGTGGTTCCGGGGGTATGTTGGTTAAATGTTTAGACTATCTTCGCAACAAAGGTGCAGAGTGGCAGAGTGTACAGGTGTTCGGACAAGAGGTGAATGGCTTGACTTCTTCTATTGCACGAATGAATCTTTATTTGAATGGAGTTGAAGATTTTTCGATTGCATGTGCAGATACGTTGGAGCATCCTGCATTCTTGGATGGCAGCCATCTTCGTAAGTTCGACATTGTTCTGGCAAATCCTCCTTATTCAATCAAAGAATGGAATCGTGAAAAATTCATGAATGATAAGTGGGGACGTAATTTCTTGGGAACGCCTCCGCAAGGAAGAGCTGATTATGCATTTTTTCAACATATTATTGCTTCGATGGATAGAAATACTGGTAGGTGTGCTATATTGTTTCCCCATGGTGTACTATTTCGTGATGAAGAATATGAGTTGCGCAAAAAATTAGTTGAAATAGATATTGTAGATTGCGTAATTGGACTTGGTCCTAATCTATTTTTTAATGCTTCTATGGAGGCTTGTATTATTATCTGCAAAAATAGAAAAGAAGATAGTCATAAAGGTAAAGTTATTTTTATTGACGCAAAAGGAGAGGTATCAAGAAAGAATGCTGAAAGTTATTTAGAAAATACTCACATCCAGAAAATTATTTCTGCTTATGAAAATTTTGAAGATATAGAATATTTTGCAAAAGTTGCTGATATAAATGATATAGATAATAATAAGAGTTTGCTTAGTATACAAAGTTATGTCAAGCAAAAAGGAACAAATGAAATATACATTTTGGATGAATCACTCCCAAAATGGATTGAGGCTTCAAGATCAATGCATATCGAAGTTGCTAATCTTTTAAGTATGCTAAAATATGAGTAGGGTAAAGTTTGGAGATGTCGTTAAAGATGTGAAGATAAATATAGATCGTCTAAATAATCCGTATGAATACTATGTTGCAGGCGATCATATGGATTCGGAGGATTTAACCATACATAGGAAAGGATGTTTTACAACAGATGATGTTGGACCTGCTTTTATTCGTGTATTTAAACCAGGTCAGATTTTGTATGGTTCAAGAAGAACATATCTAAAGAAAATAGCAGTTGCTGATTTTGAAGGAGTATGTGCTAATACTACTTTTGTTTTTGAAACGAAAGATCCTCATGCATTTGAGCAACGTTTGTTGCCGTTCATTATGCTATCAAAGGATTTTACGACTTGGTCGATAGCTGGAAAATCCAGTGTAAGCTGCCCCCTAAAACCAAGCGATTCTGCCCCCTTAAAA
>ENA-OZKJ01000899-OZKJ01000899.1-human-gut-metagenome-genome-assembly--contig:-NODE-899-length-9574-cov-5.029940_pt1 | contig 9574 bp, 6 predicted proteins | sample MGYA00244824_ERZ653760 | MGnify/ENA primary metagenome ERZ653760 (study PRJEB26926, sample SAMN06165255) | human gut metagenome | biome: ENVO:00009003; feature: ENVO:2100002; material: ENVO:00002003...
GGTTAAAATATAACAGTGCTATATAGCACTGTTATATTTTTGAAAAGAACTTTAGAGGATACGAAAAGAATGTCGACGAAAGCAGAAGATACACAGAAAAACATATTAGATACAGCCAGAAAACATTTTCTGAAAGATGGTTTGACAGGAGCATCTTTAAGAAATATTGTAAAAGATGCAGGGCTTACTACTGGCGCATTTTACAAATATTATCCGACGAAAGAGGCACTTTTTGATGCACTGACGGATCCTTATATGGAACATATTTATCAGATTTATGACCAGATCGTTGAGGAGTTTGAAAAGCTTTCTGCCAGTGATCAGACAAGGAATATGTCGGATACATCCAGTGATGGGATGGAGCAGATGGTTGATTATATCTATGATCATTATGATAATTTCAGATTATTGCTGAAATGTGGAGACAGTGGAAAATTTGAACTATTCATACACAATATGGTAGAGCGGGAAATGAAGTCCAGCTTGAATTATATGGAAAAGATGAAAGAGAACGGTGTGAAAATACCGATTGTAGAGGAAAGCCTTATGCATATGATCTATACGGGATTTTTTTCATCAGTATTTCAGATCATTGAGCATGATATAGACAGGGAGACTGCAAAGAAAAATGTACATCAACTGAAAGAATTTAATACAGGTGGCTGGGAACGATTGTGGAATATTGAATTTCCAGTATAACTGATGCAGGAATTCTGAATAGGTTATGTGTGTTGCAGGTTCTGGATTTCTGAATAAAGTTCAGACAGGATAATAATATCAGGTGGTTGATGCCAGTAGACCACCTATTTTATTATATGCTGGTTAGCACGAACTAACAGAAGGTAAAACAATAAAACGAACGTAAGGAGTGAACAGATGTGAAAGAAAAAAAGAAGTCGGCAGTCAGCTGGATCCTGACGTGGGCCGGACAAAAAAGAATTGCCTATGTGTGGAGTGTGTTACTTGCAATAGGAAATGTGATTTTTAAGATTTTGCCGTATTTTATTATTGCAGATGTAGTAAAGCTGTTTTTAAATGGTGAAAAGGAGTTTGAAATATATCTTGCAAAAGCGGTTCTGATTGCATTATCGTTTATCATTGCAGAACTGCTTCATTCACTTTCGACAGCATTGTCACATAAAGCAACGTTTGCAGTACTTGCAAATATAAGAAAATCCTGCTGTGACAAGCTGGCGCGGGTACCTCTTGGCTATGTGAAAGACACACCTTCCGGTACATTTAAAAATATTATGGTGGAAAGAATCGACAGTATCGAGACAACACTGGCGCATATTGTCCCGGAATTCACGTCCAATCTGCTGGCACCGATTGTGATTTTGATTTATTTCTTCCTGACAGACTGGAGACTGGCACTCTGGTCATTGGTGCCGGTTATAGTGGGATTTCTTTCCTATTTTGGAATGATGCTGGATTATAAACCAAGCTTCGAGAGAACGGTTCAGACAACAAAAGATCTGAATGATGCGGCAGTGGAATATATTGACGGAATCGAAGTGATCAAGGCATTTGGAAAGACAGAAAGTTCTTATGCAAAATTTACAAAGGCGGCTTTTGAATATGCAGATTCCTTTATTTCCTGGATGAAACGGTGCTCGATCTTTCATGGACTGATGATGGTGGTCACACCTTATACGCTTCTTACGGTATTGCCGTTTGGGGCACATTATGTAGCCAATGGAACACTTGCGATTTCAGATTTTGTCATCTGCATTATTTTATCACTTGGAATCGTTGGACCGTTGATCACAGTTGGTTCCTATACAGATGATCTTGGCAAGATCGGAGTGATTGTTGGTGAAGTGGCAGGAATTCTGGAACAGCCGGAGCTTGAACGTCCAGAGAAAAGTAAAAGTGTTCCAAAAGATAACTCCGTTACTCTTGAAGATGTCAGATTTGGTTATCACGACAAAGAAATCCTGCACGGAGTAACTATGGAGCTGAAAGCAGGAACGGTAAATGCAATCGTAGGACCTTCCGGAAGCGGCAAGTCGACCATCGCAAAGCTGATTGCGTCCTTGTGGGATGTGGATTCCGGAAGTATTAAAATCGGTGGAGTTGATGTCAAAGAAATGTCGCTTGCAGATTTTAATCGGAAAATTGCATATGTTGCACAGGATAATTATCTGTTCAATGAAACGGTACGTGAAAATATCAGACAGGGAAATCCGGATGCTACAGATGAACAGATCATCGAGGTGACAAAGAAAAGTGGATGCTATGAATTTATCATGCAGTTGGAGAATGGATTTGATACGGTTGTAGGAGGTGCAGGAGGACATCTGTCAGGAGGCGAGAGGCAGCGTATCTCCATTGCAAGAGCAATGCTAAAGGATGCTCCGATCGTGATTCTTGATGAGGCAACTGCCTACACAGATCCGGAAAATGAGGCAATTCTGCAGAATTCTATCGCAAAACTGGTAGCAGGGAAGACCCTGATCGTAATAGCACACAGACTTTCTACTGTTAAGGACAGTGACCAGATCTTTGTTGTAAATGATGGAAATGTAACAGCACATGGCACACATGAGGAACTTCTGGTGTCATGCCCGCTTTATAAGGAAATGTGGAATGCCCATATTTCTGTAAAAGATACGGTGAAGGAGGGAGAATGATATGTTTGGGATTCTGGCAAAATTCTTTCGTTTTTCAGGCAGGGAAAATGGCAATAAATTTAAACTGTCGATAGTGATCGGACTCATAGAGGCTCTTGCCTCAGCAATGAAGATTCCGGCTATTATGTACATACTGATTGGTCTGCTGAGTGGGAAACCGACAGGAAAATATATTGGAGGCTCCGTTGCGATTATGGTTCTTGCAATTGTAGTCGACGTAATCTGCAAGAGATACTCTACAGTGCTTCAGACAGAAGGCGGATATAATGCAAGTGCTTTTATGAGAATCAAGATTGCAGAGCATCTGCGCTATCTGCCGATGGGATATTTTAATGCTAACAGTATTGGGGAAATTTCTTCTGTTACGACCAATACAATGGAAATTCTTGGCGATGTGGCTGCGAGAGTGGTCATGCTGACCATGCAGGGGATTCTGGAAACATCAATGATCATTCTTATGCTGTTTATTTTTGACTGGAGAATCGGACTGATAGCTGCAGCAGGAGTACTTATTTTCTTTGGGGTCAATTCTGTGATGCAGAATGCGGGTAAAAAAGATTCAGAGCAAAAAGTGGTATGCGATACGGAGCTTGTAAACCAGATCATGGAGTATCTGCAGGGAATATCAGAAGTTAAATCATATAACTTGCTTGGGAAACAGGCGAAAAGATTAAATGATGCAAATGAAGCATGTGAAAAGATCAATACAAAGATGGAAATGTTGTTTGTGCCCTATCATTTTCTGCAAAGTGTGATAACCAAAATTACAGGTGCTGTGATCGTGGTTTGCAGTGCATATTTTTATATTAATGGAACTATGAGTGCGGTCTATGCGATCGGTATGACAATTTCAGCATTTATGCTTTATGCCAGTCTGGAATGTGCAGGAAATTATTCATCTCTTTTACATGTGGTAAGCGTATGTGTAGATAAAGCAAATGCAATATTGGAGCTGGATACCATGGATATCGACGGTAAAGAAATACAGCCGGAAAATTACGATATCAGACTTTCTAATGTTTCGTTTTCTTATGACAAACGGAAGATCATTGATGATATATCGCTTTCTATTCCACAGAAAACGACGACAGCGATTGTTGGACCATCTGGTGGAGGAAAATCAACACTTTGCAATCTGATCGCCAGATTCTGGGATGTGGATTCAGGGGAAGTGACACTTGGAGGCGTGAATGTAAAAGACTATAGTATGAACAGTCTGATGCGTAATTTTTCATTTGTATTTCAGTCTGTGTATTTGTTTGCAGATACCATTGAGAATAATATTAAATTCGGACGTCAGGATGCAAGCCATGAGGAAGTGGTGGAAGCGGCAAAGAAAGCGTGCTGTCACGATTTCATCAGCAAACTTCCGGATGGATATGACACAGTGATCGGAGAAGGAGGAGCCACACTTTCCGGTGGTGAGAAGCAGCGTATTTCGATAGCCAGAGCGATCATGAAGGATGCGCCAATCGTCATATTGGATGAAGCAACGGCAAATGTTGATCCGGAGAATGAAAAGGATCTGATGGATGCAGTAGATGCACTTACAAAGGAAAAAACGATTATTATGATTGCCCACAGATTAAAAACAGTCAGACATGCAGACCAGATTGTGGTTGTTGACAAAGGACGAATTGTGCAGCAGGGAACACATGAGCAACTAATGAAACAGGAAGGTATTTATAAGAGATTTGTGGATGCAAGGCAGCAGGCGGTAAGTTGGAAACTGGTGCACTGAGAAATAATCTACAGTTGGTGAATATCTAAATTAATAGTCTGAAAGAGGCATAATTTAAGTTTCGCTAAGTTTCACCTATAGAGTTGGAATGAGGAAAATTCAATAGAGCAATATGAAAAAAGCACTGAAAACCGTTGGACTAATGCTGATCACGATTTATAGTGCTTTTTCTTTGGTTAAAGAGAAAAAACATAATAAATTTAAGTTTTGTTAAGTTTCACTAAGTTCTGCATTGGCAGATTGCCACTGCCTTTTCGGCTCATATTTTCCACAACCATCGCAGGTCTGTGGCCAGTTAATTTTCCATTCAAAATATTCATCTCTGGTAATCACACCGGATTTCAGTTCATCCATTTGAACTACCCATTCTTTCAGAAAATCATTCAGAACCCCATAATCAAACCACATACAGACAGGAGCATGGGCAGGCCAGCTGTCGTTGGCATGGTAGTAAACGGAAGTGTCTGCTACTTCATTGCATTTTTCACCGGGAAATTTCCGAGGAAGAAACAGATGCATCTATTGATTTTACAAATAACAGATTTGTGATATGATAGTTACAGCATTTCAGAAAGAAACAGAAAGGAAGTAATCAATGGTGTTTGATATCATAGAGCATCTGCAGATCAGACCAGAATTAAAGGAGTCCATACTTGAATTTCGAAAACAATATCCCGTGGAGCCACAGTTTCAGTCCAGGATACCCGTTCCGAGTAACATTTATTATGGAACAGATATCTGGGAAAAGGCAGTGACGGCACTTTTATGCGGAAAAAATATTTTGCTTGTCGGTCATAAAGCCACCGGAAAAAATATTTTTGCGGAAAATCTTGCCGCCGCATTCGCAAGACCGCGGTGGGATGTATCGTTTCATGTCAATATGGATGCTGCATCCCTGATCGGTATGGATACTTTTAAAAAACAGGAAGTAACTTTCCGTCCGGGTCCGATCTGCTGTGCGGCGCAGCATGGTGGATTTGCGGTGCTCGACGAGATTAATATGGCAAAAAGTGAAGCCCTGGCGGTACTTCATGGAACGCTGGACTTTCGAAGAAGCATCGATGTGCCTGGATATGAGCGGATCGACCTGCACCCGGCCACCCGTTTCATCGCCACGATGAACTATGGGTATGCGGGAACAAAAGAACTGAACGAAGCACTGGTTTCCCGTTTTGTGGTGATCCGAATGCCGATGATCTCGCAGGAACACCTGATTTTGTTATTACAGGATCACTATCCGACATTGAAAACTGAAGGTGCAAAAGAACTGGCAGCCGTCTACCTGGATCTTCAGAAAAAGTGTGAAAATGCCCAGATTTCTTCCCGTGCCATGGATCTTCGGGGGCTTCTTGACGGTGTGGCACTGATGGAAAAAGGATTGAACGTACAGGATGCGCTGGACATGGGAATTACCAATAAAACCTTTGACTCATATGAGCAGACACTGATTCAGGATACGATTCGGGGACGAATCTCAAAAAAGATGAAACCGGAAGATTTATTTGAAGAAAAATGTGGTTCTTGCAGAAAAGAATTCGCATAAACACTCTATCATAATAAAAGGACAGTGCAAAGACATGGAACAGCAGGAGATGCAGGAAGAACGGAGAGCGAGAAATTTTGTTTGGGCAGCGGCGGAACAGTATGGGCTGGAACCGCTGTTTCTCGCCTATGCACCGGATGGGACGGCGGATATGTATCTGAATATTATTATCGGTCTCAGTTATAAGTGGTATGATGCCCAAAAACTGGAAACATTTTTTCATATGCTCGGTGGCAGGCAGGAGGAACTGTATCAGGGGATGCTGTGGATCGGTCTGGAACAGGCATTATACGAAAAAGAACAGGCGCATCGGCCGGCACTTACGGATCTTCGCCAGGAATATGCACAGGAAAATCTGGGGAGGTATCGTTCGTTTAAAGAATATGAACTGATTGATCAGCTGCGAAACGGACATTGTGCGGCTATTCTGGGTCAGGACTCCGGGTTATCCGGAAGAATGGAAGAACTGCTTCAGGAACTGACGTTTACCGGAGATATGGAGATCGAACAGATCATCGCCAGGATGAAAGTGATCCTGTGGAAATATTTTTCTTATGAACCGAAGCCGATAAAAAAAGAGCGGGGGACGTATTTTCTGCAAAAACTGCTGCCTGCATTTTATTCGATTGGCAAGATGCATGCTACCTACGTGAAGACAAAACGGTATGACGATCCGGTGTGGGAAGAGTCCGGAAACGGAGGAACCATGGAAAGAGCCAGACATTATCTGCTTCAGTTTTCCGGGCAGGGAGACGGGGAAAAAGACCGGGCGTATATTGAGGGATGTTTTGGTTCCAGTATCTGTTCTCCCGGGGAAGAAAAACTGATGGAAGAAGAATTGTGTACGGAGAATCATAAAAACAGCCATATTTATATAACCGAAGGATATTCGAAGGCTGATTCTCCGGCCGGAGAACGGTGGAACGAAAAAGCGGCTGAAGCGGAAAAGAAGATTGACAGAAGAGAGGCAAAGGAGATTCAGGAGTTCCGGGAGAATTGCAGAAGACAGACAGAGAAAAATCGGCAGTATTACGAGAAAAATCGAACCATCTATGAGAACAGTATCCGCAGAATGACAGAAAAACTCCGTCTGGAACTGGATACCCGCCTTGATGACGTTCCTTTACGGGCAAGACAGGGAAAAATCTGTGCCAGTCAGGTATGGAGAGCACTGTATCTGGAGGATCTAAGAATCTTTGAAAAAAGAGAAGAGGTGTCAGATGCAGGGTTCTCCGTAGATATCCTGATTGATGCGTCCTCCTCCCGGAAAGACAGTCAGGAACAGATTGCAGCGCAATCCTATATTCTTGTGAAAAGTCTGGATCTTTGCAGGATTCCGCTACAGGTGTATTCTTATTGCAGTATTCGCGGATATACGGTTTTGCGGTTGTTTCAGTCTTATGGGGAGATAGACCGGGCAGAAGAGGTATTTTCCTATGTGGCGGCGGGGAATAACCGCGACGGACTGGCACTTCGGGGAGCCGGTCATCTGATGGAAAACAGTGAACAGGAGAAGAAGTTATTGCTTGTCCTCACCGATGGCAGTCCGCAGGATGACAGGATCGCAGCCGAGGGTGCATTTTACAAAAACAGAGAATACACGGATCAGATTGCAGTGGAAGACACGACCGAACAGGTACAGCACCTGAAAAGGAAAGGCATTCAGGTCGTAGGTGTTTTCATGGGGACAGAGCGCGGACTCCAGACCGCCCACCGGATCTTTGGACGAGATTTTGTGCGGATCGAGAATATTCAGCAGTTTTCCGAAGTGGTGGGAAAGATCCTGCAGGAGAAAATCAGTGAGATGATTTGACAAATCCTGTTTATTGTGCTAAAGTATGACAAGAGTAATTCGTACCCGGTTTTCCAGGTGAAGACCGGGTTATTTATAAATTAAATGTTCACAAAAGGAGAAAACAGACTGTATATGAACAAGCAAGAAAGCGATATCATGAAAATATTATTACAGACTCCCTTTATCAACCAGCGGATGCTGGCAGAAGCTTCCGGACATTCGCTGGGGGTGGTGAATCGCTCGGTGAAAGAACTGGTGGCTCAGGGGTATCTGGATGAGCAGTTATGGCCGACTTCCCGGGCAAAGAAAGAATTTCAGGAGCGGTCTCCGAAAAGAGCGATTATCCTGGCAGCTGGATTCGGGATGCGGATGGTTCCCATCAACACGGAGGTGCCGAAAGGACTGTTGGAAGTCAACAAAGAACCTTTGATCGAGAGGCAGATCCGCCAGCTTCACGAAGTCGGGATCCGGGAGATCTATGTGGTAGTTGGATTTATGAAAGAGCGATATGAGTATCTGATCGATGAGTTTGGTGTGGAACTGGTGGTTAATCCGGACTATATGACGAAAAACAATTTACATTCTGTCAGGCTGGTGAGACGCTATCTGGAGAATGCGTATATCATTCCCTGCGACATCTGGTGTGACCGGAATCCCTTTGACCGGTACGAGTTCTACTCCTGGTACATGGTCAGTGATCTGGTGGAAAATGAAAGTTCTGTCCGCGTCAACCGGAAAATGGAACTGGTCACGGTTCCGGAAGGAAATGGCGGCAATGCAATGATCGGAATCTGTTATCTGACCGGGGAAGAAGCAGGTATCGTTGCGGAAAATATCGAAAAGCTGAGCAGGGATCTGCGATATGACAGTGTTTTCTGGGAGGAAGCATTATATCGAAAAGATAAAATGATCGTTGCTGCAAGGGTGGTACACGGTTCGGATGTTGTAGAAATCAATACATACGAACAGCTGCGGGAACTTGACAGCCATTCCGGCCAGTTAAAAACTGATGCGATCCAGGTGATCTGCCAGGCACTTGGTGTAAAACAGGACGAGATTACCGATATCACCGTACTGAAAAAGGGAATGACCAACAGATCATTCTTATTTACAACCAAGGGAAAAAAATACATTATGCGCATCCCCGGTGAGGGAACGGAACAGCTGATTGACCGGAGGGAAGAAGCAGCAGTTTATCAGACCATCGACGGAAAGAAAATATGCGATGACATTGCATATATCAATCCGGAGAATGGATACAAGATCACGGAATTTCTGGAAGGTGCGAGAGTCTGTGATCCTGACAGTCCCAGGGACGTGGAAAAATGCATGAAGCGCCTGAGAAGGTTTCATGAGATGAAACTGCAGGTGGAGCATACCTTTGATATTTTCGGGCAGATGGAGTTTTACGAAAAGCTGTGGGGTAATACTCCCTCAGATTACCGGGATTATCAGAAGACAAAAGAGCATGTACTGGAACTTCGTCCATATATTGAACAGTGGAGTAGGGAAAAGGTACTGACCCATATCGATGCAGTGCCGGATAATTTTCTGTTTATAGAAAAAAACGGTGAAGAGGAGATCCGCCTGATAGACTGGGAGTACGCAGGGATGCAGGATCCTCATGTAGATATTGCCATGTTTGCTGTTTATGCGATGTATGACAGGGAGCAGGTGGATGCGCTGATCGATGCTTATTTTCCGGAGGGGTGCAAAAATGAGATCCGGATCAAGATCTACTGCTATATCGCAGCATGCGGACTTTTGTGGAGCAACTGGTGTGAGTATAAAAAAAGTCTGGGTGTAGAGTTTGGCGAGTATTCGCTGCGGCAGTACCGATATGCGAAAGAGTATTATAGAAT
>ENA-OZKJ01000902-OZKJ01000902.1-human-gut-metagenome-genome-assembly--contig:-NODE-902-length-9555-cov-5.874526_pt1 | contig 9555 bp, 10 predicted proteins | sample MGYA00244824_ERZ653760 | MGnify/ENA primary metagenome ERZ653760 (study PRJEB26926, sample SAMN06165255) | human gut metagenome | biome: ENVO:00009003; feature: ENVO:2100002; material: ENVO:00002003...
CGGCAGCGTCAGATGTGTATAAGAGACAGTATTATGTCCGCATATAAAAGAAATTAAAACTTGCAAAATAGTTTGTAAAAGTAGATTTTCTGATTTTGTAATATTAGAATTTAACTCCAATAAAAAACGAGATGAATATATATATAACTTCTGTTCTTGTAATTGTTGGCAAGGCTGTAAGATGTCAATTTTAAATAATGGTGGTTCGTAACAAATTTTAAAAGTAAATTTTCTTCCTATTTTTGCAAGATGAAAAAACAATGATATATTTATGCAATATGAAAACTTGCTTGACAATAAAAATAAGCAGCGGCAATACAATAAAGCCGCTGCATTAAAGATTATAATATTTTTGCAAACTTCTGTATAATTTGCAGTAAATCAAATTGTAATTCTTCTAAATCCTGCAAGTTGTCTGCTGTAAGTCCGTTTGTAAGAATATCATCGTTTACCTTTGCCAAAAGGAATAAAGTCATTTGATTTTCTTTAGTTAGTAGTGCAGTTTGTTTCATACGCTCACCGCTTTTATGACTTCCATTGTATTTTTTACCATTGCCATATAAATGCCCCTTTACATTTTATATGCTGTGTTTTTATACATCAGCTTTATAAATTTCAGAATTGCCACTAAAGCCTTGTGATTCTTAATAGCTTGTGTGTACTCTCTAATTTCATTTCTAATTACAATATCTGATTTCATTTTCAAGCCTCCGTTTATTTGTTTTCAGTTTTAAGATAAACAAAACATATGTAATCAAAAATCTTTTTAAGTTTCTTTTCGCTTTTGATTTTCGAAAGCATTTCGTCAATCATTTTCCTGTAATCACTCTTCATTGCGTAAGCCTCTTTTCATAAATTATATTGAAAGTGATAATCTCAAGCCCTGCACCATATCGGCATAAAAACCGCCTGTAATTGCCTGTAAGCGTGCATTTACGGTTGTGATATTATCAATTATGCCGCTTAATAAACACGCCACAGCAGCGGAAATATAGCCCATTTTGTACGGCTTGCCGCTGCCTACGCTTGCATATACTGCAATTGCGTTGCGATCGTACTGATTATCGCTTTCCCTGTTCAGAATAAAGCTGACCGTTTCGGGGTTGTATCTGCTTAAATGTTCTATTGCCTCTTGTCTGCGTTCTTTGGTAACGCCTGCAACCTTTACGCTTGCCTTGCCCTTTGCAAGTTTCCACCCATTCTAAAAGCCTGTGAAAGTGTATAGCCACCCTTGCGGAGATTGTTTGCTACCTTGCAGATGATTGAACGGTTTAACATTTCGCATTCCCCTTTCCTTATCCTGTGACTATATTATACTACAATGTTTAAGTGTATTCAATTGGTAAAATGTACAATGTTTAAGTGTAATAATTGTGCATAATTGTACTTGTTAAGTGTAAAGGATTATGCTATAATAGTATCTGTAAAGGAACGGTGGCGGCTGTTTCAGCTCCCTTGTGAAAGGGGGTGAGTGTCTTAATGACTGATGTAATTTTATTACTTACATTCGCTGTTGTCTTAACGGCAGTAAATGAAATCATAAAGAACATAAAAAAGAAATAACCGCCCTGTACGGCAATACAAGACGGTTATTGTTTCAATAATTTAGTTTTGCAAGCGGAACAGCTAAAGCCGTTCCTTTTCACCTTTATTATACATCAACAACAGGTCGGTTGTCAATAGATTAGGCGGTGAAAATATGGCAGAAAATAAAAACAGTAGGGCAAGAATTGAGGCTAATAACAGGTATAATGCTAAAGCCTATGACCGCATTAATATTGCCGTTCCTAAAGGGCAAAAAGACATCATAAAAGCCCACGCAGAAAAGAACGGCGAAAGCGTGAACGGCTTTGTTAATCGTGCTATTGATGAAACTATGCAAAGAGAAACGGAGAGCGGCACATAAATGATTGTGAAATATTCAAAGGCTGCATTAAAATTTCTTGCAAAGGCTGACAAGCCGACAATTACAAGAATCAGAGCAGCTGTTCAAGGATTAACACACACGCCGCCCGAGGGTGACATAAAAGTTATGCAGGGCTTTTCTGACGGCAGGCAAAGGCTTAGAGTAGGAAAGTACCGAGTAATTTACAGATACGGTCTTGATAATCAAATCGAAATCGTATATATTATTGACATAGGTTCTCGTGGCGACATATACAAATAAGAGGTGATTTTTATGTCTGAAAAAGCAGTACAAATCGCAGAAATGCTCGATATGCTCCCCGAAAGCGACCAACAGTTAGCGTATGAACTTGTAAAAAAGCTCGTGCTTGCGTGGGATCCTGATTTTACAAAGGTTACCGAACAGGAACGCAAGGACATTGAAAACGCCGAGCAAAGCGGCTTTGTAGATGAAAACGCTATTGATTGGGATAATCTTTCAAATTACGAATAAATAACAAAGCATAACACAAGGGCAAGTCTTGAAATACAGGCTTGCCCTTTCTGTTTGTTTTGTGCAGCGGAATAACACCAATCCCCCCCATAAAAAATTGAAATGTTCGCAGCCGCAGGACCGAGGGGCGTAGTTAGATTTTTTGCGTGCTTCGTGTATGACCCCCCTCCCTATTTTTTATCCGCTGCATAATATAAAATATCTCTGCGCGGAGCAGATGTCAGTACATAAAAATAAATTGTTCTAAATCTATTTTACGCAGCGGAAAAGTTGGGGGTTATTTGGGGTTTATTTGGGGTTTAATTTAACGAATAAACCCCAAAAATCACGAAACACTACAAAAACACAACCACCGAAAAACCGCATAAAATAGCCGTTTATTAAAGATTGCAAAAAGTGGCAAAAAGTGATAAAACGGTTTGGTAAGGACGAGGTCACGGGTTCAAATCCCGTTATCAGCTCCAAGGAAAAGATATTATCCGAATTTGTGGGTAATATCTTTTTTGATTAAAGATGAAATTGTAAAACGGGATTTGAAAGCCCGTAAAGAAAACAGTCCGGTGGACTGTTTTTAGGGCGTAGAGTTGATGAAAATATGACTGTGAACAAGCCGCAGCAGGCGAGGCAAAGAGTTTGAATAATTACAATCACCCGTTATCAGTTCCAAGGAAAGACATTATTCGTTTTTGGATAAGGTCTTTTTGTTTACGCAGTTTTATATATTCACTGTTTTTACAAACAGACATTAATTTGGTATTATAAAGTTAAAAAAATTTAAAATTATGCACGAAAATGTGTGTTTGCAGTTGTATTAACAGTAAAGGGAGGTTACAAATGAGTGATTCATTCGGTACCGAAAAACAAAATCGAACAAGTAATTGTAAAATATGCGGATATGATATTTCGCATTGCATATCAAAATTTAAAATCAAAAGCTGACGCCGAGGATATTTTTCAAGAGGTTTGCGTTACATTACTTACAAAGAACCCGCCTCTTGACGATGAAAAACATTTAAAATATTGGCTTATACGGGTTACCATAAACAAATGCAATAATTTTCATAAGTCGTTTTGGCATAATAAGATTGAGTCAATCGACAAATATACAGAACTTGAGCAGCCGCAAACAAAGGCTGTAATGGAAGAAATTTGGCAGCTTCCAAAGCAGTACAGAAATGTTATTTATCTGTATTATTATGAGGATTATTCAATTGCAGAAATAGCCCGTATAATGGACAAAAGTCAAAATACAATCAGTTCGCAGCTGCAGAGGGCAAGAAAAAGACTCGGCAAAATTCTATCCGAAGGAGGACTTTAGTATGCGTAAAAATTTATATACGAAAACAATCAATGATATTAAAATCAGTGAGAATGCAGTTAATTCTGCGATAGAAAATATTTATAGCAAGCAAAGCAATGACAACATTATTGACATTAAGAAAAGTAAAAATAAAAAAGTAAATAAAGTTATTGCAGCTTCTCTTGTTGCGGCAATGCTTGTTTCGGGAGGTGAGTTCAATGTATTACTTTAGTGACAAAGGTATAAAAATTTTGGAGGATAATTTTATGAAAATTAAAAAATATTAGTATCAGCAATAAGCGCAGCATTAATATCAACATCAGATAAATAATTAAATTGTGAGAGGTATTCCAATGAAGAAAACAACTGCAATGATGGCATTATTTTTAACAATTTGTGCTGCTGTATTTTTTTATGGCTGTACGAATAAATCTTCATACTCAAATTCCGATGATGCATATATAAATTATGCAACAGATATGCAGCTAATGTACCATATCGGCGGAAATGCACCTATGACAAAATCAGATAAAGGTTATTATTATATCGGTGATGACGGAATCGTGATTTTTATTGATAAAGAAACAAAAAAGGCTACTCCTCTTTGTTCAAAACCAAATTGTACTCACGATGACCCTGAAGCTTGCGATGCCTATTTAAACTTAACGGAGAAGCCCCAAATACAATATAATGACGGATATTTGTATGCTTTATGCGGAGAGTATGACAAGAGCTATATAAATTACAATACATATCTTATGCGTATGAAGCCTGATGGAAGCCAAAGGGAAAATCTCACGGGAAGCTTTAATTTTTATGATTTTGAATGGTTCATACACAGGGGATATTTTTATTGCTCTACTGATTCATCAGTAATCAGAATACCTCTTGATTCACCTAAATCAGAACCGCAGATTCTATACAAAACGGATTACTATATTGAGTCCGGCTTGAGAGCTGTTTCTCAAATATGTGCGTATAAGAATTATTTTTACTTTACTGCCGACGAGAGAAATGAAAAAGAGGAAGGACCCGGTTTAAGTATCAAATGTATCAATTTGGATACATTAGAGATTAATGACATTCCTAAAGCTAAAGGCTATCAGGTGTCTTATAATTTCTTTTTAGACAACACAATGATTGCGTCCTATTACGATAAAAATTCGGATGAAAATGTTTATCTTAAATGCGATTTGGATGGAAATGTAAAGGAAAGCTTTTTCACAATAGCTCATAAAGATAATTTGCGATATTCAACCGATGGAAAATACATATATGGTGATAATTGTGTGCAGGTCACCAGAAAAGATGCAGAAAAACAGATTATTACGGTTTACGATTTAAATATGAATGAGATAGATTCGTATGCTCCGCCTGAATTTGAAAATATAGTATGCAATAATATTAATCCACAGGATAATGAATATTTTATTTTTGAATCTGTAGATGATAACGGAGAACGAATTTTAGCTATGGCGGATAAAAGTCAACTCGGCTCAATCGGCGGCGAAACTATAAAATTCACAGAGCTTTGCAAGCTGAAATGGGCTGAAAAGAAGAACAGTAATTACTATGTAGAGGGACAGGCGGGAGTTGTATGAGAATTGCAGGTAGCGAATATTTAAAGCTGTTTTCAAACAAAATATTTCTTATTTGCATCATCGCCTTTTTCTGCGCCGATTCTCTGTTTTTCGTAATGCTTCAATCCTCTGATTATGAAAATTCGGCAATTTCAAGTGATGTCGGGGTATATGAACAGCTTATTCGGGAATGTAACGACGCAGAGGATAAAAATGCGTTCTTTGAAAGCAAGAACACGGAGATACAGATTGCACAAATTCTTTTGCACAACGGAAATGCAGATGAATACAAGGAAAAATATCCAAAGCTGTATGACAATGCGGCAGGCTTGGACTTGAACGATGATGAGCTGTTCAACCGCTCGGTTATGCTAAGCAACATACAGGCTCAGCTCTCTCACATAGACAGCTATGAAGAGTTTATTTCCAATATGAAGTCGAGAGCCGAGCAACAGAGCAGCTTTTCCATTTTTGCAGAGCCGGACAGTTTTTCGTTCAGAAATATTGAAAAAACTCCCGTGGATTTTGCCGAGGTTAAAGGTGTTAAGCCCATCCTCGGCAACAACAAGGCGGTTGAAGCCGCAACCTCATATGAGGTTTCAAGCTATATTTTGCTAATTATCGTATTGCTCGTCAATATTTTGATGTTCTCCGTTGAAAGAGAAAAGGAGCTTTATATTCTTGTGCGGTCAACGGCAAAGGGCAGACTGCAAACAATAGCCTGCAAGCTCTTGGTTGTTTTGAGCGTTACGGCGGTTGTTAGTCTGCTGTTCTATGCGAGCAACATTATGATGGCAGGCACAGTCTACGGCTTTGGAGATTTGAGCCGCCCCGTGCAGTCGAGCAAGCTGTTTTTAAACTGCGCATTAAATGTTACAATGCTTGAATACCTGATTTTGTGGGTACTCGGCAAAACGCTTTTGCTCTGCTCTCTGTCAATGCTCACGGCATTTTTATTCGTGGTTATCAAGTCCTCCGCAAAGACCTATTTAATCTTGGCGTCGGCACTGATTTTTGAATTTTCCTGCTTCATTTTCATTGACGGCAGCTCTGTGTTGGCTTCGCTAAAATTTATAAATATTTTCTACCTTATCAGCGGCAACAATATTTTCGGCTGTTATCAGAATGTCAATATTTTTTCACAGCCGATTAACATAATCACCGTTTTCATCGGCTTAGCTATAGCTCTCTCCGTTGTCGGAGTTTTGGGAGCGGCATTGGCGTTTTCAAGGCTGTCACAGCATAACGGCAAGCTCGTTTTGCTCGACAGGCTTATGTCACGGCTCGGACGGTTTAAGAAAATCAACGGAAGTGTGAGAATATACAGCGGCGAGGCTTACAAGCACTACAAAACCTCCTTCGCCCTTGTCGCAGTAATTATCCTCGTGGCTCTCGGCTTTGTCAGCTACAATGATGATTTGAGTATTATATTCATAAGTCCTCAGGAAAGCGCCTATGACACCTATATGCAAACACTTGAGGGTGAGCTTGACGAGGAAAAGTATGATTTTATCGAGAGTGAAAGGGCTTATTTTGACGAGCTTACAAGAGAAGCCGAGGAGCTTTCAGCCGACACCACGATTTCGGCTGAGGAAAAAACGAACAGGCTCAATACCATTGATGGTATTTTAAGCATAAGAGGAATGGCATTTGAGGACATTTGCGCTCAGCTTGAATATGTTAATGGAAAGGCTGAGCTGACGGGCGAAAAGCCTGCACTTGTCAATGAAGTGGTGAACAAGCGGCTGACTATGGACACCTTTAGGGAGTGGGAGTATTTTGCTCTGCTCTTAGCCGTGGTTATCTTCTGTACCTCTAACATTTTGGCAATTGAATACAAGACCTCTATGGTTAACTTGATTTCGGCAAATAAGCACGGCAAAGCGAGGCTGTTGATTATAAAGCTCTTGACCGTCCTGATTACCACGGTGATTTCCTATATCTTAATCTATCTGCCGTATATGCTCAACTTTATCAAGACCTTCGGCACGGCATCATTTGATTTACCGCTTGCATATTCAAGAAATTTTTCGGCTCTGACAAGCGGCATAACCGTGGGCGGATATATTCTTGCTCTCGGCTTTGTTCATCTGCTTGCGGCAGTCGGCACAACGACTTTGGTCTATCTGCTCTCCTACATATTTAAAAATCAGTTTGTGACAATGATAATTTCAAGCGGCTTGCTCCTTATACCCTGCGTGGTGTTCATTGATAACAACAAAATCCGTATGGTATCGGCATTTTCAAATAATGCTCAGACAGCCGTTATCGGCATAATCACCGCCGTTTGTCTGCTGATAATCGCAGTATCGGCTCTGATTATCTTTGTTCCCAAGCGCAAAAGTACGAAATTTATAATTTAAGTTTCAAAACAAAAGAGGTTGTAAATATGGAATTAGCTTTAAATCGTATCAGCAAAACCTATAAAAAGGGCTCGGTAAAGGCGCTTGATAATTTCAGCGTTATCTTAACTCCGGGAGTATACGGCTTGCTCGGACCGAACGGAGCAGGCAAGTCCACGCTGATGAACATTATCACCGACAACCTCAATGCCGACGGCGGAGAGGTGGTTTACGGCGGTGAAAATATCAAAAAGCTCGGCAAGGATTACCGAGCCGTACTCGGCTATATGCCCCAACAGCAGGGCTTGTATGATGATTTCACCCTCAACCGCTTTTTGTGGTATATGGCGGCTTTAAAGGGCTTAAAAAAGAAAGAAGCCAAGGAAAAGATCACTCAGCTTCTTGAAACGGTTAATCTGACAGATGCCGCACATAAAAAGTTAGGCTCGTTTTCGGGCGGTATGAAGCAGAGAGCCTTGATTGCTCAAGCGCTTCTGAACAATCCCGAAATTCTCATACTTGACGAGCCAACGGCAGGACTTGACCCGAAGGAGAGAATACGCATACGCAACTTCATCAGCGAGATTGCCGAGGATAAAATTGTCCTAATCTCCACCCATGTTGTGTCGGATATTGAGTTTATCGCAAAGGAGATTATTTTGCTTAAAAAAGGTCAGCTCATCTCCCACGATTCCCCGAATAAGCTGACAAAGGAGCTTGAAAATAAAGTCTTTGAGGTCGAAATTCAAAGGGAAGATTTAAAATATTTTCAAGACAATTACCGTGTTTCAAATCTCTGTCACAACGACAACAGCATAATAGTCCGCATCGTGACCGATAACCCGCCGACAGACTTCCAATACACAACCGCAAAACCAACCCTTGAGGACTTGTACCTCTACATTTTTGAACAGGGAATTTAAAAATATTTTAATTCGGAGCATTAAACATAAATAATATGTTACCGGTAGATGAGTCTTTACTTACTCCAATAGATATGAAAGTACGCCCTGATGATACACCGAGGGATATAGCTTATAAGGAGCTTTTAAAGGATCAGCTTGCTTTTTGTCAAAGTAATAGTGAGTTGATTTTAAAGAGAGCTAATAAGCTTTATGACATTGTAGTAAATTATCCTGATAAAAACATTAATCTCGTAAAAAGATGCTGCAGGTTTGATAAACTTGAAAAGGTGTTACAAAAATACTTAAACAATTAAATAATAAATTCATTGTTAAGCTGTTACAGAAATGTAGCAGCTTCAGCCTGTAGAAAAAGTCCAGTAAAAGCTGGGCTTTTTTATATTTTACAGTGTCAGCTAAAGAGATACCCCAATACTGATCTTTACTGCTCAAACCGGTTTCTATTGAGGGATACCAGACATTGTTGCCCTGCAGGCCGCTGTAAATATTGCCGCTGACACTGCCCATACTGCCATTGTTATACATGTTTTTGGCGCCTTCGATACTGTGCCAGGCTTTGTCAAAGGCCAAAGTCAGATCGTGATTTACTGCGCCGGTTTTAATATTGCCGTTGATACCGAGCTGGGCATAATAATTTTTGGTAACAGTTTGTGTGGACATTAAATTATTACTGACATCGCCTTTGTCATTGATGATAACGAAATTACTGCTGGCGCCGATGATGTTTCTTTGCAGTTTGTTACTGTTCATACCGGCGTTCAGAAACCATTTCCAGTCGGCATTCATTTTTTGTTCATGATTTAAAGCAATGATGTATCCTTCTGATTCTTTGGCCAATCCATCAAAACCGTAATTTTTGCTTGCTTCAGGAGCGCTTGGTACTTTGGTGATCTCTTTGCCGATCGCGGCTGCTTTTAATGAGAACCAGCGTGCGCCGCCTTCGATATTTAAATGCCGGTAGCCAACAAGTAAATTGGTGTTGCTTTTTTTATCACGGTGGTCGATGTTGGCA
>ENA-OZKJ01000905-OZKJ01000905.1-human-gut-metagenome-genome-assembly--contig:-NODE-905-length-9541-cov-3.971432_pt1 | contig 9541 bp, 10 predicted proteins | sample MGYA00244824_ERZ653760 | MGnify/ENA primary metagenome ERZ653760 (study PRJEB26926, sample SAMN06165255) | human gut metagenome | biome: ENVO:00009003; feature: ENVO:2100002; material: ENVO:00002003...
CCTTTAGCAAATATGAGATCCAGCATTTACGCAGGCTTTCGCGAGGGTCCGCTGACCCTCGTGAACATAGCCGAAGTTAATGCTTAGCTCAGATTTGCGTTGCCGGCGGTTGTCTCACGCTCCGGGGCAGGGGCATTGTTTCGTCCGCGTCGGTTGCAATGTGCTGAGCAAGAGAAATATCTCACATTCCGGGGCAGGGACATTGTTTTATCCGCATTTGACTATGATTTCACGCCACCAACAATATTCCACCCCCAAAATGAATAACATCCCCCACCCCCGTCAATCCTCTAAAAAAACAAAAGGAGCCATAAAAAATGAAACACCAATCCCACGCAACCCTAACAGCCCTCCTGTTCCTCTCCTTACTTCTCGTGACAGAATCCCCCCGCTATCTCCAAGACAAGTCCACTTCCACCCTTCAGCAACAAATCGCAACACAAGTACTGCGTTTTCACATAAGAGCCAACAGCGATACCGTCGCCGACCAGCAAAAAAAACTCCGGATAAAACAATCCCTCCTGGAATGGCTGACACCCATCCTCTCCGAAAACACCAGTAAATCAGAAACCATACAGTGCATCAGGAAAAATCTCCCGGACATCCGAAAAGAAGCCACCCGTATGGCCGCCCCGGAACCCGTCACCGTAACTCTTCAGAAAGAATGGTTCCCTGAAAAAACCTATGGAACCTGTACTTTCCCGGAAGGAATCTATGATGCCCTTCGCGTAGATATCGGACAGGCAAAAGGCCATAACTGGTGGTGCGTCCTCTACCCCTCCCTGTGTTTTGCGGATGCGCTGGAGCCTTCCATGACCGAAGAAGGCGAAGAAAAACTGCAACAGGTACTCGATGAAGATGCTTATGACCTCCTTCTGCATCCACAGAAGCTGAAAATCCGGTTTAGACTTGAATTCTTCTTACGAAACAGGTAGAATATGATAAGTATGTAAGCAGTGACAGAAGAAAAATGTAACTGTAAAAACAGGAAACCTGAATGGGAGAAGAGACATGAAAACAGATCGTAACGCACCGATAGGTGTATTTGATTCCGGTGTCGGCGGGCTCACGGTAGCCAGAGAAATCATGAGAAACCTGCCCATGGAAAAAATCGTATACTTCGGAGATACCGCCCGCGTTCCTTATGGAAGCAAATCCAAAGAAACCGTTATCCGGTACTCCAGACAGATCGTCCGATTCCTGCAAAAACAGGGCGTAAAAGCAATTGTGATCGCCTGCAATACAGCAAGTGCGCTGGCACTTGATACCCTTGAAAAAGAAATCGATATCCCGATCATCGGTGTGGTAAAACCGGGAGCCAGGGTAGCGGCAAGAGAGACTACAAAAAAAAGAGTTGGTGTTATCGCAACCGAAGCGACCATCAACAGCCACCTGTACAGAGAACTGATCCAGCAGATTGATCCTGAAATCACGGTAGTCGGAAAACCCTGCCCGTTATTCGTGCCACTGGTAGAAGAGGGCTGGCGAAAAGATCCGGTCACAGAGATCGTGGCCCGCAGATACCTGAAAGAGATGCAGGACGAAAAAGTAGACACCCTGATCCTTGGCTGTACCCATTATCCACTACTCCGCGGGGTGATCAGATCTATTATGGGTGATCAGGTACAGCTGGTAAACCCGGCGTACGAAACCTCACTGGCATTAAAACAATTACTGATCGAACAGGACCTGCTGAATCAGGGATCGGTAGAAGAAGAATTTCCATACCGTTTCTATGTAAGTGATGCGGCAGAAAAGTTCAAAAGCTTTGCCAACTCCATTCTCCCCTATGATGTGGAGATGACAAAACAGGTAAATCTGGAGGAATAAAAAGATGACAAAAGAAGTATTGATCCATCTGAAAGGTATGCAGACCACGGATGACCCCCATGGTTCTGATGACCCTCTGGAGCTGATCACTGTCGGAGAATATTATTACCGGAACAATACCCACTATCTGTTGTATGAGGAACAGATGGAAGGACTTGACGAACCGATACATAACCTGGTCAAGATCCGTCCCGGTCATATGGAAGTGCGAAAAAAAGGACCGGTACAGACCAATATGGTCTTTGAGACAGAAAAACAGAACATGGCCTGCTATCAGACACCATATGGTCCGATCCAGATGGATATCACAACGACCGGAGTAAATTTAGGGGAAGAAGAGGAACTTCTGGAGATAAAGACAGAATATGTTCTGGGGATGAATGGTCAGAAAGTAGCGGACTGTCAGATGCATATCCGTGTAACCCCGAAGGGCAGCAAAGAGACTACATTTTTCAGAGCATAATCAAAATTGGGCCACCGGACCAATTATTGATTGATATGCAATGCAACAAAAAACGGAGCTTATCATCCATCACTGGAAAATAAGCTCCGTTTTTGAGTTTTATTTGTCTTTTTTTGCGATTTTGTTTTTCATTCTCCGGAAGAACTTTTCCTTCTGTTTTGGCTGTTCCAGAGGACCTCTGACACCGCGGACATCTGTGATATAGATACCACTGATTGTAGCTTTCACTTCTTTTTTCAATGGGATCAGATCGAAAATCTTCTCGTCAGCAACCATCGTCATAATTCTCGGACCGATCTTTGCTTTTACGATGGGAAGTTTTGTTCTGCGCATCAGCTTCGGCGTCTGATCGATTACCATCTGCGGGAGTCCGGATTCTTTGATCCGAAGTCTCTTCTTATCAATGATCAGCATATTGACGGTCTGTTTTGCAGCCTCAATCTGTGCCTGATTTTCCTCCTGCTTTTTCTGTGCACGTTTGCCAAGAAAATAAAGGACAACCAGTACGGCAATCAAAATCACTAAAATAATTAATAATACCTGCCAGACTTTCATACTTTTCCTCCTGTCCTGTGATACAAGCACGAATCCATCATTCCATGCCTGTCTATTTTATCACTGATATGGGCAAAAGGCAATCAGAATCGGGGAAAATCTCAGGAAAATCCGATTTTGCTATGGCTTTCAAACGGATTCATGCTATAATATCTGGTAGGTGTCAGCATTTTTTAAAAGAGATAAGAACTGACCTGGATGGAGAAATAACCGGATGGAATCAGGGAACCACAGAGACCGCCGGAAGAACCATACAAAAGTCTAAATAAAGGAGTAAAAAAATGAGTCAGGAACAAAAGAAAAGACCACCCATGACGGAAGAAGAAAGACAGAGGCGAATCGAACGGCTTCGGAGAGAACGCAGAAGAAAAAGACGTCAGCAGGCGATGATCATGCGTGCCGCAGTTCTTGGTGTGCTGATCCTGATCCTGATCGGATCCATCGCACTGGTATCTGTTCAGGTGCGCCGTTCAAAAGCGAAAAAAGCGGAAGAAAAAGCGAAACAGGAGAAACTGATCCAGGAGGAAGAGGCAAAAAACAAACAGCGTAAGGAATCCATTGATCAGGCAGATGTTATGGCACAGGGATATGATTATGACGGTGCGATTGAACTGTTAAAATCTCTGGATAATTATGACAAAGATGCGGATATCGTGGCGAAGATCGCAGGCTATGAAGCGGACAAATCTACGCTGGTAGCGGTCAATATGAACGAGATCACTCATATTTTCTATCATTCACTGGTTGTAGATCCGGAGCGGGGTTTTGCCGGCAATGACAGTGCAGCAGCCGGATTCAAGCAGTGGATGACAACGGTAGACGAATTTAACAAAATCACACAGGCGATGTATGACAATGGCTATGTGCTGATCGATCTTCATGATATGGTAACAGAGACGACAGATGAGAACGGAACGGTTCATTTTACCACGAATCAAATTATGCTTCCGGAAGGAAAAAAACCGTTTGTATTGTCGCTGGATGACCTGTCTTACTATCACAGTTATGACGGTCGCGGTGTCGCTTCAAAAATAGTACTGGACGAGAACGGGAAACCGACCTGTGAGTATATTCAGGCTGACGGAACTACCGTAACCGGTGCATACGACTGTATTCCTCTGCTGGATCAGTTTCTGGAAGAACATCCGGACGGTGCATACCATGGAGCAAGGGGAACGATCGCACTGACAGGATACAATGGTATTCTGGGATATCGTACCGATATTGCTTATAAGACAAGAGAGAATCTGACAGCAGATCAGCAGGCATGGCTGGATGCCCATCCGGATTTTGATTATGACAAAGAATGTGAAGAAGCAAAAAAAGTAGCAGATGCTATCAAAGCAGACGGATGGAAGTTCGCCAGTCATACCTGGGGACATATCCGGATCGGTGATGCAAGTCTTGAGAGTATCCAGAAAGATACAGAGAAATGGCTCAGTTATGTAGCACCGTTAGTCGGCGGCACAGATACGATTATTTTTGCTCATGGACAGGATCTTGCAGACTGGCATGATTATTCCAGTGATAATGAAAAGTTCACATATCTGAAGAGCCAGGGATTTAATTTCTTCTGCAATGTGGATTCTTCACAGTATTTCTTACAGATCCGTGATAATTATGTGCGTCAGGGAAGACGAAATCTGGATGGTTACCGTCTGTGGAACGATGTCCACGGAGAGAAAAACCGAACCAGTGATCTGTTTGATGCGACACAGATTCTGGATCCGGCGCGTACGGATATGCCGCCATTATAAAAGGATACAAGGATAAGATGAACGGTGCGGGAATGAAACCGTTACATATAAGGAAAGAACATGGATGATACAACACGACAGAAAGTAGAAGAATCGCCTGAGGAGCGCAAACGCCGGATACGCAGACAGCGTATGATTCAGGAACGGCGCCGCAGACGCCGGAGAAAAACACTGATTCTGAGGGGAATCCTTGTGTTGATCTTTATACTGATACTTGTGGGGATCGGCTCCGCCGTTTCCTGCGGAGTAAAAAAGTACAGGCAGTCAGCAGCCGGGAAAAAAGATTCAAAAAAACAGGAAACCCAGGTGACAGAAGAAGCTGTGCAGATGGAAGCGGTGGATCTTAAGAAGGTTCTCCATCTGTCTTTCGAAAGTCTGATCGCGGATACCGATCAGGCTTTCGGACAGGAAGACAGCAATGCCGCAGCGACACTGGATCAGACCCGCGTGACGGTGGATGAGTTCAACGCCATGCTGGGGCAGTTGTATGAAGAAGGATATGTGCTGGTGCGGTTTTCTGATCTTGCAGCGGTCAATGAAGATGGGGCGATGGAGGCTAAAAAGCTGATGCTGCCATCCGGGAAAAAACCGTTGCTGTTATCAGAGACGAATGTGAATTATGATCTGGAACTGTCCGGACAGGGTCTGGCATCCAGGCTGGTACTGGATGGCAACGGAGCACTTACCTGTGAACGTCAGGCTTCAGATGGCAGTACTGTGACAGGAGCCTTTGATGTGGTTCCGTGTGTGGAGGCATTTATTCAGGAACACCCGGATTTTTCTAACAATGGGGCCAGAGGAATCCTGGGACTTACCGGATATAACGGAATTCTTGGGTATCGGACGGATGATGCTCTGGCAACATCAACGGATAACCGTTATGCGGCGAAATATGGAGTATTTGATACAGCAGCAGAAAAAGAGGCGGCAGCGCCTGTGATCGAAGCTCTGAAAAGTGCCGGATGGGAATTTGCCTGTAATGGATATGACGGAACAACTTATGGCAGTGATGAAGAGGCCGTATCTGCGGATCTTACAAAATGGAACGAAAGTGTGGGAACACTTGTGGGAAACACCACGATTCTGTTGTTTCCGTCCGGTACAGACAGCCGTGGATGGAAAGCATATGATGAGTCGGATCCGGTATATCAGATACTGAAAAAACAGGGATTTCTGTATTATGGCAGCATGGATATCAGCGGAACAAAAACACAGTTGACGGAGCAGTATCTCCGATGCAGCTATATGAATGTGGATGGTTACCGGATGTATCAGGATCTGTATAAGGATGCCGGGCGTTTTACGGGGATTCTGGATTTTCAGGAGATCTATGACAGCAAACGACCGATGGCAGCGAATGAAACAGATACACAGGCTACAGGCGGAGAAGATGAAAAAGTCTGAAAAAAATGTGAAATCTGGCAGATATACTTTTCATTTAAAGAAAAATATGATATAAACAAAAGGTATTATGCCTGTTAATGGGATGAAAATGGAGGATTTATGAAGAAAAGAGCGATAATGATCAGCATGCTTCTGGTAATGGCACTTTCCGTAACCGGATGCAGTCAGAAGACAGCTACAAAAGATAAGGATACAAAAACAGAAGAGACAGCCAAGACAGATGATGCGGAAGAGACAGAGTCCGACAACACGGAGGATACTTCCGAAGATACGCCGACAACCGCAGAGTTGATGGCAGGTATCGATGTGGAAAAATGTGTGACACTCGGTGATTATAAAGGTGTGACCGTAGAAAAGACCATCCAGTCTGTAACGGACGAAGATGTCCAGAATGAGATCGATAATGCGCTGGCAAACTATCCGGTGGAAGTAGACCAGGCTGCAAAAGAAGGTGACACAGTAAATATCGACTATGTAGGTAAGATCGACGGAGAAGAATTTGACGGAGGAAGTGATCAGGGAGCAGATCTGAAACTGGGTTCCGGAAAGTTCATCGATGGTTTTGAAGACGGATTGATCGGTGCAAGAAAAGGGGAGACCCGTACGCTGAATCTGACTTTCCCGGAAGATTATACACAGGATCTTGCCGGAAAGGCTGTAGAATTTACCGTTACAGTCAATGCGGTGAAAGAGCCGTTAAGCGAGCCTACGGATCAGTGGGTGGCAGACAATATCGAAGGATATGACAATATAGCAGACTATAAAGCAGGTATCCGCTCAGAACAGGAAGAGAGCAATGAACAGACAGCAGAGAATCAGGTTCGTTATGCCGCATGGACACAGGTGATCGACAATTGTACCATCAATGAATATCCGGAGACACTGGTTGAAGTCGGAAAAAAACTGTATGAACAGCAGGTGGAGACTTATGCAAAGTATGCAGGAATGGAACTGGATGCTTATATTGAGTCCTCCGGACTGACGCAGGAAGAATATCAGTCCAATATGGAAGAGTACGGTAAGAACGTAGCAGCGCAGGCGCTGGTATGCCAGGCAATCTGTGACAAAGAAGGATTTGCCATCGGTGATGACGATTATCAGAAAGCTCTGCAGGATATGCTGACAGAATATGGATGTACCGAAGATGAACTGATCCAGACTTATGGTCAGGATAATGTAGAACAGAGCATCATGCTGAACCGTGTCAGTAATCTGATCCTGGAAAATGCAAATGTGACAGAAGTACAGGCTGACAGCAGTGCGGACAGCTCCTCAGATGACAGTGGGAACTAACGTTTTGCATTAAAAATAAGAATAGGTTACAGAAAAAGAGAGAAAGCCCGGTTGCTTTTTCTCTTTTTTTGCATGTGCATATCAATAATCGGGCCGCTGAACTGATTTTGATGATATCCCGGGCTTGAAGTAAATGTCGATTCGAGGTAAAATAAGACACAGCGATAATTATATATACAGGAGGAGAAGACAATGGAATTAGCAGTATTACAAAAAGACATGGTGACAGCTATGAAAGCGAAAGACAAAGTAAGAAAAGAGGCTATTTCTTCTTTGATTTCCGCAGTAAAAAAGTAGCGATCGATGAAGGTCACAGAGATGATATAAAACCGGAACTGGTAGATCAGGTAATTTTAAAAGAACTGAAAACAGTAAAAGAACAGATCGACACCTGCCCTGCAGAACGTACCGATCTGATCGAAGAGTACCGGACTCGTTACAATATTATTAATGAATATGCTCCGCAGCTGATGTCTGCTGAAGAGGTGAAAATCTGTCTGCAGGAAAAATTTGCAGAGGTTCTGGCAACGAAAAATAAAGGACAGATCATGAAAGCTGTCATGGGAGAACTGAAAGGCAAAGCTGACGGTAAGGTTATTAACCAGGTAGTGGGGGAACTGTGTAAATAACCGAATAAAGCGGGAGGATTTGTTATTATGGGAAAATTTAAGATTGAAATGGGCGATATTACCACCTATGCGGTAGACGGAATTGTGAATGCTGCCAACACAACGCTTCTTGGAGGAGGCGGGGTAGACGGTGCGATTCACCGGGCAGCAGGACCGGAATTGCTGGAGGAATGCAAGACGTTAGGCGGATGTGATACCGGTAAGGCCAAGATTACCAAAGGGTACAATCTGCCGGCACATTATGTGCTTCATACGCCGGGACCTATCTGGCATGGTGGATATAATTATGAGGATGTGCTGCTGCAGGGGTGTTATGAGTACTGCCTGAAACTGGGAGAACAGTATGGTCTCAAGACGATTGCATTTCCATCGATCAGTACAGGGGTGTACGGCTATCCGGTGGAAGAGGCAGCGAAGATCGCGGTGCGGACAATCTGTGATTTTCTGAAATGGACACAGGTAGTGGAAGAAGTGACCATGGTGTGTCACGGTGAAGGTACCTGGAAGGTATATCAGGAAGCGTATCGGGAGTATCAGGCTGCTGAGAGCGAAAAGTAGAAAGAATGAAACGGGCAGAGAGGAGTATGTACAGCGGGGACTGTGCAGGACTTCCTCTGTCCGCTTTTTACACAGCAAAACTATGGGAGGTTTTTGAGAAGATGAAAAAGTCATATGAGATGGACATGTGTACCGGTCCATTATTGAAGAAACTGCTGATCTTTGCGGTTCCTTTGATCTTGTCCGGGGTACTGCAGCTGTTGTTTAATGCTGCAGATATTGTAGTAGTAGGAAAATTTGCGGGAAGTCATGCACTTGCCGCAGTGGGATCTACAGGTGCGCTGATCAACCTGTTTACCAATGTGTTTATCGGTTTTTCCATTGGTGCCAATGTACTGGTTGCCCAGTATTTTGGGGCAAAAGATGAACAGAACATCCAGGATACCGTACATACCTCGATGGCGATTGGCATCATCGGCGGAATGTTTCTGATTGTGGCAGGTATGATTTTTGCACCGATGATGCTGGAAGTGATGGCAACACCGGAGGAAGTGCTGGGACAGGCTGCATTATATATCCGGATATATTTTATCGGTATGCCGGCGATGCTGATCTATAACTTTGGGGCGGCGGTGCTGCGTGCCATCGGAGACACCAGAAGACCGTTGTACTATCTGCTGGAGGCAGGTGTGGTCAATGTGATTCTGAATCTGGTTTTCGTGATCGGATTTCAGATGGGAGTTGCCGGTGTCGCTATCGCGACCGTAGTTTCACAGTGTATATCAGCGGCACTTATCGTACGTTGTCTGATGAAAAGTGGGGGAATGTACCGTTTGTATCTGAAACGGATCCGGATTCACAAAGAGAAAATGATCCGTATTATCCAGATCGGACTTCCTGCCGGGTTGCAGGGAGCGATTTTTTCAATCTCTAACGTGTTGATTCAGTCATCCATCAACTCTTTCGGAGCGATTGCCATGGCGGGCAATACGGCAGCCAGTAACATAGAGGGATTTGTTTATGTTTCCATGAATGCTATTTACCAGACGGCACTGAGCTTTGTCTGTCTCTTATACACATCTCCGAGCCCACGAGACATCTCAGGATCTCGT
>ENA-OZKJ01000914-OZKJ01000914.1-human-gut-metagenome-genome-assembly--contig:-NODE-914-length-9471-cov-12.726742_pt1 | contig 9471 bp, 11 predicted proteins | sample MGYA00244824_ERZ653760 | MGnify/ENA primary metagenome ERZ653760 (study PRJEB26926, sample SAMN06165255) | human gut metagenome | biome: ENVO:00009003; feature: ENVO:2100002; material: ENVO:00002003...
CCCATCAGAAAAAAGTAGAGATACCGGTTGAAAAGCCGGTACTCTATCAAAAGTGCGGGAATTGTAAACAGACAGCTTATCTGAAAGCTAAGGAAAGGTATGATACACAGAGAGAAAAACTGGCAGGCAGATATAAAGCAAAAACAGCTATATATGAAGCATTGATGTTTCTGCTGATATGGTATTCCGTATCAACTACTCTTTTTCAGATGATACGGTCAAAAATATTTATTTCTGATTGCGTGGTATTCTTTGATACAATCGCAACTTTCACACAGACCATTGCTGGCTGGGTTGTACTGGCAGGAAAGAACGTGGCACAGATTAGTGATGGAATATCCAATCCTGTCGTTGCTGGAATTATAAACTGGCTGATAAGAATATTGATTTGCGGTGGATGTCTGGTGGGTGTGGGAATACTTTTGGCATTCATCGAAATAAAGATTGCAGGGCTATATAAGAAATACTGTTGGGATATGATTACCATAATGGTGATACTCGTAAGTATGGCAATAGCAATCTATTTCGCAGATTGGATAAGGACAATATTACCAGTCAATCTACTGTTTCTATTGTTATTGGTACAGGTAATATATGTCGTGATAAGATGGTATGTGAAAGGCTGGCGGGAAACAAGGGGATATTACTAAAACATACTATACCATGCCTAAAACTGTTAAACAATAAATCGGCATAATTGGTCATTTCATGATGCAAGATAAAAAGACTGATTATGTCGATATACAGATTCTGTGAATGAATGAAAGTGGATAACTTGTTTTGTCCGAGCAAGGGAACTATAATGTTTTGGTAGAAGTAAAAAAGACAACCATTTGGTTGAGAAAAAAAGATGCAGAAAAACCTATTGACGGAAGAATAAAAAATCAAGGAGTAATCATGATAGAAAACAAGATAATATTGATTGAAGATGATAAAGAAATAAGAGGAATGATAAACGATTATTTATCAGGAGAATTTGAAGTGACAGCTTTTAATGATGGTATGTCAGCTATCCAGAAAATTACAAGCTATGATGAATATGCGCTTGCGCTTATTGATCTTATGTTACCGGATATAAGCGGGATGGAGATTATTAAGATAATTCGTAAAGTCAGCAAGATACCAATTATTATTATTACTGCTAAAGACAATGATATAGACAAATCATTAGGATTGAATTTGGGTGCTGATGATTATGTGGTAAAACCTTTTTCACTCATTGAGCTTACTGCTAGAATAAAGGCTAACATCAGACGAGCAAGAACCTACCAGGCGTTACCGAATAATTCAATTATCAAAATTAAAGATATAGAAATCGACCCTCATAGTCACATGGTTCAGCGCAAAGGAGTAACCATAGATTTAACGCCAATTGAATTTCAAATTTTATACATTTTAGCAAGCCATCCGGGGCAGGCTTATTCAAAGGAAAGGCTATATGAACTGATTTGGAAAGAACCATATTTTGGAAATGAAAATGTGTTGAATACACACATCAATCGTCTTCGCTTGAAATTGAAGAGCAATGCAGAAGACAGTACAGCCTATGTTAAAACTTTATGGGGCATTGGATATAAGATGGAGGAGAAATAGATGATGATTTTATTTGTGGTTCTTTCATTTGTTATGGTTTTTATATTGATCTGGCAACAGATACAGCATAAAAAATTAGTACGAGAAATTGATTATATTACAAGTAGGCTTGATACTATTTCTGTCATTTCTGAAAATGGCTTTGTACTTATACCTACAGATAATGATAGTATCAAGAAATTAAGCGCTGCACTTAATAAGCTGCTTCAGGATTTTTATACAAAAAAGTCACAATTTGAGCAGAGTAAACAGGCAATGGCGAAAGTCCTTACAAACATCTCTCACGACATCCGAACTCCACTCACTGTTCTAAAAGGAAATAGTGAAATGCTTTCCAATATAACAAACACTTACTCTGCATCTGAAAATGTTCATGCTATGGCTGTTAAAATAGACCAAAAGGCTGATGATTTAATCTCAACAATTAACGACTATTTTACAATGTCTAAAATAACTTCTGGAGATTTTTCTATTAAAATGAAAAAGGAAAATATATCAAGGATTTGCCAAGATACAATTTTGGACTACTATGACCTTCTTGAACAGAAACAATTTGAAGTCAATATTCAGATACCGGATACACCGATTTTTGCCTATACAGATAACGAGGCGTTACAACGCATTTTAAAAAATCTGATAGACAATGCCATCCGACATGGTGGTGATGGTAAGTATATTTCTTTAAGGCTCATCACATCAAATGGAAAAAACATTATTGAAATAGAAGATCGAGGAGATGGGATATCACCACAGCAGCAAAAACAGATCTTTGAAAGGAATTATACAACAGCCCGAAAAACTTCCGGCAGTGGTTTGGGGCTTTCAATTTCAAAATGTCTTGCTGAACAAATTGGGGCAGACTTAGAAGTTTATAGTGTACAAAATGAGCAAACTATTTTCTCAATCATCTTGAAAAAGTTAGAAAATCGTTAGATTTATGACAGAGAAAAGAGAAGTCCATTTTGTATAATGGCAGCTATAAAGGAGGCACACAAAATGGATTATATTATGGAAACCGTAGGTTTGCGAAAAGCCTACAAAGATAATATTGTTGTAGACGATGTAAATATGCATATATCTAAAGGGGCAATATATGGCTTTGTTGGTCCAAACGGCGCAGGAAAAAGCACGGTTATGAAAATGATTTTGAGTCTTATCCAGCCAGATGCTGGAGAGGTTCAGCTTTTAGGCGAAAAAGTTACCAGTCACAGTTATGAAATATTCAAAAAGGTTGGTTCTATTATTGAGAATCCATACTTTTACGATAAAATGACTGCCAGACAAAACTTAGAGCTGCACTGTGAGTATATGGGATTTCCCAACAAGGAACGAATCGATGAGGTTTTGCATTTGGTGGACTTGCAGAATGTCGAGAAAAAACAAGTTTGTCATTACTCGTTGGGTATGAAACAACGACTTGCTATTGCAAGAGCTATTCTGGCAAAGCCAGAATTTTTGATTTTAGACGAACCGATCAATGCTTTAGACCCTGAGGGTATTCGTGAAATGCGAACCCTTTTTCAACGGCTAAATCAAGAAGATGGAACAACTATTTTTATATCCAGCCACATTCTATCCGAAGTGGATCTTCTTGCTGATACGATTGGAATTATTCAACACGGAAAACTCTTAACAGAATTACCTATCGAAGAAATCCATAAGCATCAAACAGATTATATCAGCTTGCAGGTTGACGATGTGACTCGTGTTGCTGCACTGCTTGAAAACATGAGAATCACGAATTTTAGTGTATTAGATAAAGAATTTATCCACATTTATGATTCTGATATTTCAGGTAAAGCTCTGTCAAAAGCCATCATTGAGAACGGGATTGGTTTGGAGAGCATGGGACGCAAGCAAGACACACTGGAAGATTTCTTTTTCCAGCTTACAGAGGAGGAAAAATGAGATGACACATTTGATCAAACTGGAACTGAAAAAATTTGGTATTGCACAAAATATTATCTTTATGTTTGCCGCAATTCTTTTCAGCATCCTTTTCATTACAATATCTTTATGGGATAGCATGACAGACCCCAAACAGGTCAAAGACACATTTGAAAGCACATACCTTGTCATTGGCTTATTGATGTCATTCATTTTTCTTGTGTACTCGTCGGTCTTAACGGCAAAGCTGGTTATTGGAGAATATAATCATCGAACAATTACGATTATGTTTTCTTATCCTTTAAACAGAATAAAATTGATTGCCAGCAAATTAACTATAATCATGGTTTATACAGCGATTTCAATGACGATTGGATATATCTGTTGTAGCAGTTATATTATATTTGCGGATAAATCCTTTAATATGCTGGAGGGAACATTTCAACCATCAATGCTCCGAACATGGATACCAATGGCAATAACCACTGTGATTATATGTATGGTGCTGTCTCTGTGGTCATTTATTATTGGCATGATCAGAAAATCTGTTCCTGCAACAATCGTTACTTCTTTGATTGTTATTGTGTTACGGCAAGTTATTATCACCAAAAACACAACCAATCAGGAGTCCATAATGCAAGTTATCTTAGTTGCTATTGTTACCGTCATTGCTACACTACTTATCTTTAAAAGAAAAGTGCCTGAACTATATTGATTATTTCTATTTTTACAAATGGTAAAAGAAAAAGCCGTCGCAAAGCAGATTCAATTTCATGTATTTATATAACGGCGGCTTTGATTTTTAAAGTCAATGTTTTTAGTGATTACACAAACAGATGACAACTTACATGTATGTGGTAGCTGACGTAAGTTTGGATTATTTTAAAAGATTTCCAATGAATCTTCCGCATCTACCCACATCTGCATATTCCCATCCAGATATAATCGTACATATTCAAGCGGTTCATCAATTGCAAGTGCATTTAATGCACAATCTGAGCCAGGCGTAGTTTTTAAATTCTTTTCTGCTTCCCAACAGTCAATGCGGAGCATATAGCTCGCAGAGGTATAAACATCAACACTATTACGTTGTGGATTGTATTCTGCAAATATTGTTCTCATTGTATCAAATCTCCTTATCATTCAATCAATCATTTCTTACAAAAATCAGAAGCGTTTCAATCAGTTCACCATGTCATTTTCATTTTGTGCTATAATGTGTTATCAGTTTTTTTGCCCTTGTATTTGCCCTTATCAGAGTTCGTAAACACTGGTGGGACGATATAACACAAGGGAAACAATAAGGGAAAGCTCACCTGCGCCAAACTTAGTGTTTTCAAAGGCTTGAGAGATATTTGATAATAAAATATAACAATTATTAAATCCCTTGGAATACATGAAATCTCAATTCAAGTTTGTAAAACTGACCCAAAATACAAACAGTTCGTAAAAGTATAATTTTACGAACTGTTTTTTTGTATTGGCAATAAAAATAAACCACCTGCTATGCAGGTGTGTTCCCAAACAGCTTTAGCTTCAAGTAAAAAACCTCCATGTTATAATGAATATAAGGTTCGCCAACCAAATCATTACAACAAGGAGGAGTCCAAATGGACAATAATAGTTTATCACACACAAAATGGACATGCAAATATCATATAGTTTTTGCACCTAAGTTTAGAAGAAAGATTATATACAAGCAAATAAGAGCAGATATAGGTCATATATTAAGCGAATTGTGCAAAAGAAAGGGTGTTGAAATAATAGCAGCGGAGTGTATGCCAGATCATGTTCATATGTTTGTGAGTATACCACCAAAATACAGTGTGTCAGAAATAATGGGATATTTGAAAGGAAAAAGTTCTTTGATGATATTTGATAGACATGCAAATTTGAAGTACAAGTATGGAAACAGACATTTCTGGTGCAGAGGGTATTATGTCGATACAGTAGGCAAAAATGCAAAGAAAATTGAAGAATATGTAAGGAATCAGATGCAACAAGATCTGGAATATGATCAGATGTCACTGAAAGAGTACATAGACCCGTTTACGGGTGAGCCAGTAAATAAGGCATAAGCTAAAGCCCTTTAGGGCTTGCCTGTGGTAACTATGCGCATGGCGAATCTTCAATGGCTCTTTAGAGCCGGCTAGTACCACAGGCTTATAGCCGCAGAGGAAACCACCAGCTGAGCTGGTGGTCATGATTATATGTTTAAATTGAAAAGAAGGGCGGACGGTTTTGGCGCGAAGCTCGACGCAGGATATTGCGAAAACCATATTTTGGTGATATGATTATTGCAGTGTTGTGATTGGAATGTAGAGGAGGTTGAATTTGTGGTACAGAGTAAAGAAATAAAAAACGCCAGTGAATTGGAGTTTGCTATATTTTGCATAGAAAATGTAGCGGCAAAACTGGGGGTGAATGCAGAGCGTATCTATCGGGCATTTACTGAAAAAAGCGATATTCTCAATAGCTATATTGTGCCGGAATACGAGGTGCTGCATACTCAAAGCCGCGAATATATTGTAGACGACCTTCTTGAGGTGATGAAAGAAAGGGGGGTGGAAGTATGATTCTCTATCATGGTTCCTCTTTAGAGGTTGTGAAACCGGACTTGAGTCATTCCCGTGCTAATGTGGATTTTGGGCGTGGTTTTTATGTCACGCCATTGTATGAGCAGGCAGTGAAATGGTGTGGCAAGTTTAAACGACGTGGAAAAGATGGTGTTATTTCTTGCTATGAATATGATGAAAGCAGGGAAAATGAACTGAAAATATTAAAATTTGAATCTTATAACGAAGAATGGCTAGACTTTATTTTGAATTGTCGTACAGGAAAAGATTCAACAGATTATGACATTGTTGTGGGCGGTGTTGCTAATGATAAGGTATTTAATACGGTGGAGCTTTTTTTTGATGGACTGATTGATAAAACAGAAGCCCTGAAACGTCTTCGTTATGAAAAGCCGAACTTGCAAATGTGTTTTCGTACAGAGAAAGCATTGTCATTATTGCATTTTAAAAGGAGTGAGATATTATGACTGCGAATCCGATTTTACTTCAAAAAAAATATAGCCGCATCATTGAGCAATTTGCTAAAAAGCGGGGGATTTCACTGGCTGATGCATTGAAATTTTTTTATCATTCGGAAGTATATCCTCTGCTCCGGGATGGTGTATCTGATATGCACTGTATGAGCGATGCGTATTTGGTGGAAGAATTGGAACGGGAATATGTTGGTAAATTGTCGGCTAAGCGCTGTTAAAGTGCTAGATTTTTATGGGTACGGATGCAAACAAAGTAGTATAATGAATAAAAATAGTATAATTGTGTATACTGCTTATATTGCATGGTCAAATCAAGCGTGTTTAAATTTTATGCTTTATATAGAGTAGGAGATGACAAACTATAAATAGTCAAGAGGTTTTTGAAAAAAATTATACTTGTAAAAAGGGTAACTTTAACAGACCATTTGAATACATCGTATTTCAGATGGGACAGATAAATGTATGTAGAGCAGATATTAGCGAAGCTTCTGAACGTTAAAGTCTACATCCTGCCTCTCCAATGCATAGATGACTCTGATCAGTTTCTTTGCTACATGAGTAATAGCTACCCTGTGTTTTTTGCCTTCTGCACGTTTCTTTGCATAGTAAGTTGCAAAGGTTATGTCAAAACGGATTAAAGGAAGGCAGGCGTTAAGAAGAACGTAACGAAGTTGTGAAGAACCATGTTTTACCATTCTGCCACCATGGGATTCTGTTCCAGAATCGTTAATACCGGGTTCGATTCCTGCAAATGCAAGCATCTGTCCGGGATTTGAAAAGTTTGATATATCACCATATTCAGCATAAATAACAGCTGCTGAAATGGGACCGATACCGGGAATGGACATATAGTGTGGATGTACTTCTTCAATAAGTTTGGTAATCTCGGCTTCAAGGGTTTTGATTTCCTTGCAGAGAGAGTTGTACAAGGTAAGTAAACTGTTTAATTCGATGTCGAAAATAGAATTATTGACACCGACTGTATTGGCAGCCAGTTCTTTCAAACGAAGGAACTGTTGTATAGAAAACTTACCTCTTGAAGCACAACGGAGTTTGTCGTAAGAAGCTGAATTCATATGAGCCATTTTTTCGGCTGAACCATAGTTTTCAAGGAGATAGATGGCAGTTTTTGAAAGCCGCTCATTGAAAAAAGGTTTGAATTCCGGAAAGGTATGGTCTAAAACATTTGTAATTTTTACAAGATAAAAAGAACGCTGACGAATCAGCCTGTCTCGTAAACGAGTTAGTGACTTTAAGGAATAAGAGTGGTAAAATCCTTTTGAATGGGGTTTGTATTCAACCGTCATTAACCACCGAGCTATTGATTCGCAGTCAACAGAATCGGTTTTGGTTCGCCTTAAAGTTGTAGACTTTTTATATTCCTTGATAAGAACTGGATTAACTTCCATGAAGCTGTGGTGAGCGTTTTCAAGGAAAAGTTCAAGATTGAGGGCATAATGAGCAGTTGATTCAAACCCTATTTTTATATCCTCAGGATTGGAGAGAGAGTTGAGAGTAGTAAGCAGATGTTCAAACCCATCTTTATCGTTTTTGACAGTAAATTTGGAAACAATCTGCTGGTCGGCTGCAGAAATGATGCAGCAATCATGTTTGTACTTGGAAATGTCAATTCCAACAAAGTACATGGACATAGAAATATACCTCCTGAAATAATATTTAGCACTGCTGTCTTCCACAGAGAATTCGGCTGTGTAATCACGTAAATAGAAACGTCAAGCGTTAACAAACTAATTACCAGTAATAGACGAAAAGCTGTGGTCTGAGTCATCTCCGAACAGTCAAAGCTGTAATAGAATAGATACAGATCCACAGTGCTTTAAGTATTATAATGGAGTATTCAATAAAACCCAAGAGATTGGGAGAAAGGAGAATAATCCATTACCCTCAAAAGAGGATAATTGGATTATACGTAATCAGAATGAAACCAAACAGCCGGCCGAAACAGAAAAACCGGTGGTAACAGACAGGCCGGATGTGACGCCATTAATGGTATCACAACGTAAGACCGGAAAAGACGGTGGAGATTGCCAATGCAGGCTGTGGTTTCGTATATGTTGGGGCAATGCATGACAGCTTTCCGGCAGCATTGGAGCTTAGCAAAAAAGGGTATAATGCCTTTGCATTGATTTACCGTCCGGGCGAGCAGACGGCATGTGAGGATTTGGCAAGGGCAGTCAGTTTTTGGGAAAAGCATATAAAATAGGTTCAGCGTTGCTCAACCATTGCAGAATGATGAAAGGAAGAAAAAGATTATGAGTATTTTATTTATTAACGGCAGTCCAAACAAGAATGGTAACACGGTGGGGTTAGCAAAGGAATTATTAGCGGGGAAGGAGTATGATACCCTGCATCTGGTGGATTACAAAATATATTCCTACGGACAGGAGTATGCGGATGACCAGTTTATGGAAGTGGTTGGAAAAATGAAAGAGGCGGATGTTGTAGTTCTTGGTTCTCCGCTTTACTGGCACAGTATGAGTGGTGCGGTCAGGAATCTGTTAGACCGTTCCTATGGTGTGGTGTCAGAGGGAACATTCCGGGGAAAGAAACTGTTTTTTGTATTTCAGGGAGCCTCTCCGACAAAAGAGCAGCTTGCAGCCGGCGATTATACAGCAGGAAGATATGCAGGGCTTTATGGTTTTGATTATCAGGGAATGGCAACCAATAAAAAAGAGGCACAGAAACTTTCCGGAAAATTATAAGGAGTTATCAGGAATATTTAAGATTTGGAAAACAAAATGAATATTGAGATAGGAGAGATGTAAAATGAGTAATCAACTATATGTAAAACTGAATAACGGGGTGGAAATGCCAATGGCAGGAATCGGCACATTTTTGTTAAGCCCGCAGGAGGCAGAGGCTTCCTGCATAAGCGCATTGCAGGATGGGCTGTCTCTTATACACATCTGACGCTGCCGACG